>Ga0207719_100428_pt1 | contig 24958 bp, 22 predicted proteins | sample A23P1SouthBayCA_2_FD_187279 | JGI IMG/M metagenome (GOLD analysis project Ga0207719, IMG submission 187279) | Aerobic enrichment media microbial communities from Eden Landing Ponds, California, USA - A23 P3 (3) (SPAdes) | ecosystem: Environmental > Aquatic > Marine > Unclassified | place... | reverse complement strand
TGGATCACCAGATGCCGGATTGCAGGCGCGGACGACGGGCCACTCCGCGGCCTCTCGGTCGGGCTGAAGGACAACATCAGCGTCGCCGGCGTCCCGCTCACGAACGGTTCGGCCGTGATGGAGGGGTACGTCCCACAGGTCGACGCGACGGTCGTCAGCCGCCTGCTGGACGCCGGTGCGACGATCGAGGGGAAAAACAACATGTGGAGTTTCTCGGTCGGCACCTCGGACTACGGGACGGTCGAGAACCCGACCGCCCCCGACTACAGCATTGGAGGGTCGTCCTCGGGGACGGCGGCGGCGGTCGCCGCGGGCGAGGTCGACATCGGGATGGGCGGCGACCAGGGTGGGTCGGTCCGGATCCCGAGTTCGCTCGCGGGCCTCGTCGGCCTGAAGCCCACCCACGGGCTCGTCCCGTACACGGGGATTCTCGGCGCCGACGCCTCGATCGATCACACGGGCCCGATCACGCGATCGGTCGAGGAGGCCGCACTCGCCCTGGAGGTCCTCGCCGGTCGGGACGGCCTCGACCCCCGCCAGCCACACGACCTCCAGGTCGGCGGGTATGCGGCCGCACTCGACGCAGACGTCGCCGAGTCGACCGTCGCCGTCCTCGCGGAGGGGTTCGACCACGACGGCGCCGACGACGCCGTCCTCGGGGTCGTCCGCGACGCCATCGATGCCCTGGAGGCGCTGGGCGTGACGGTAACGGAGGTGTCGATCCCCGAGCATTACCTCGCGGCCGAACTGACCTCCGCCATCGTCCGCTACGGGTACGGACAGTTGCTGGAGCAAAGCGGCGTCGCGCTCGGCTCCAGCGGCTGGCACGACACCGACGCCGCAGAGTATCTCAGCCGGGCGCTCGCGGCCCGGAGTCGGGACCTCCCGCCCACGCGGAAGGTCGGCCTCCTCGTCTCGGAGTTCGTCCGGCGCAACTACGGCGCGTCAGTCTACGGGAAGGCCCAGAACCTCGCGGCGTCGGTGCGGGAGAGCTACAGCGACGCACTGGCCGACGTTGACGCCCTCGTGATGCCGACGCTCCCGGTCAAGGCCCCGCCGTACGGCGAGGAGCGAGGGCTCGCCACCCTGCTCGAAGAAGGGTCCGGATCGGCCATCGCCAACAACACGCTCCCGTTCAACTCGACGCACCACCCCGCGATGACGGTTCCCTGCGGCGAGGTCGACGGAGCGCCCGTCGGGATGATGCTCGTCGCCGAGCGGTTCGACGAGGAGACGCTGTTCACGCTCGCAAGCGCCTACGAACGATCTCGCACTGACGAGCCGTTGTGAGAAGTGCGCCGGCCGGGGTCGAACCCAGGCCCTGAACTCGGAAGGCACAATTCCCAAAAACACCGTGTACTAGCGTGACGAACTCGTCCGCCTCTCGTAATCGTCTCGGTGAGTGACTCCAGGCATCCAGATTCCGGATGCCTTCACGTGTCATTAATTAAGTACCCGTATGCCGAGCGTCAGACATGGCCGTAGACCCACTATCCGTCTTCGTCTGTTCAGGGTGCGGATTCGAAAAGCGCTCGGATACCGTCCCCTACGATGGCCTGGGCTACCCCGTCTGTCCCACATGTGGATCCGGGAGCCAGCCGACACTGACCACCTAGGCCTCCAGAGGAGATACGTCCGACGAAGCTTGACCCCCTCGGCAACGCTCCAGTCCGCCTCATTCACCCGTGTCCATGCCAGGGGAACCTCAGCCGCTTTTTTTACCTCGTCGTTCCTCGTTGCGGGGTTCGTTAGGGGTTGGAACAACTATTTGGCGGGGGCGGCTATAATGGATGGCAATGGTTCCCGACGATTTCGATCGGTCTGACCTCCTCTCGTGGTATAGCCGCCACGTCGGCCCTCCGGACGGGACCACGCAGGTGTACGGTGGGTTCGTGCTGTTTCTTGGCGGGCTAGCGTTGAGTCTCGTTGGGGTCGCCACGTTCCTCTGGAGCACCACCTATCCGGCGACATCCATGACGATGTACACGTTGCGCGAAGTGGCCGGCGTTGCCGGAGCGACCGGACTGCCGCTCGTGTTGCTCGGCGCGACGGTCCTGTTACCGGTCGGACGTCGGGGGCTGTACGCCGCCGTCCTCGGCACGCTCGTCTGTGTGGCGGCTGTCGTCCTTTTTACTGCGGCATATCCACACCGATGGAACGTTCCCGCTGCTGATGCGAGCGCACGCATCGTTCCGCTGTATGCGGCCGGAACGGTGCTCACGGCCGCCGCAACCGGTGCCGCACTTGTCACCTATCATCTTCAGCGGGCCAGCGCCGAGATGGCTGGGAACGGCCCCAATACGGCGTCAGCGGCGGAGGCATCCGCCCCGGGCGACGACGAGACCGATTCCATCACCGACGAACAGGTGAGACGCGACATCGACGAGGCGATGTCCGACGCGACGTTGACCTGGGGCGGGGTTGAAAAGAGTGACACCAAACGACTCGAACTCAACACCGACGTGGACGTAGAGCAGGCAGGTCTCGACAGTGCTTCGGCCAGCGAGTCGCGGGCGACGGGCGAGTCCGTCGAGAAGGCCGTCTCCGGGTTGAACCGCCTCCGCGGAGCCCAGGGGAAGACAGCTACCGGACAGGGGACGGACGACCAGGCGACGGCCCTCGCGGAATTACGGGAACGTGAACAGGAGACGGAGCCGACGGCGTCAGATGGCGTCGTTGATCGGATACGGTCGCTGTTTGACCGCAGGTGAGGTCGAAAGGGCCGATTAATCGACCCCCCGTTTCACATTCAGACGGCGCGCCGGGTTCCAGGGCGTGCCACCCCCTGTCTAGCCGGGAAGGTATTCGTGGCCCCAACGTCGATCGATGGCCGATGACGAGCGCATCCACGGTAAGCTAGGTAAAACAACCACCGTAGCCAGAGGTACCGTTATACGCTTGGCCTACCCTGTGTCCACTCGAACCATGGCTAAAGGTCTCGACGTTGGGACGATGAACATCCTGTCGGCACGGCAGGATGGAAGCGAGACGGTGTTCGTCCAACAACGCAACTCGTTCGTGGAAATCGAGTACAGCGACATGGCCGAGCAGATGCTCTCACGGAGCGAGGTGCTCCACATTCGCAAGGACGACAAGGTGTACGTCGTCGGCGACGACGCGCTCAACTTCGCCAACATCTTCAACGAACAGACCCGCCGTCCGATGCAGCACGGCATCCTGTCGAGTGAGGAATCGTCTGCGATTCCGATGATCAAACTCATCACCGAGCAAGTGGTTGGAGAGCCGAACACCCCGAACGAGCGCCTCTACTACTCTAGCCCGGCTGATCCCATCGACTCGGAACTGTCGACGCTGTACCACCAGAAGACCCTGGAGTCGATGCTTGGCGACATGGGGTACGACCCGGAACCAGTCAACGAAGGGATGGCCGTCATTTACTCCGAGCTCGCCGATCACAACTTCACCGGCCTGGGTGTGAGCTTCGGCGCCGGCATGACAAACATCTGTCTGGCTTACTACGCCGTTCCGGTGATGACCTTCTCCATTGCACGTGGCGGCGACTGGATCGACCAACAGGCCGGCCAGGCGACCGGAACGGCAGTCGACAAGGTGACTTCGATCAAGGAGGACGACTTCGAACTGGACTTCCGAACTGATGTCGGCGGTGTCGAGGGGGCACTCGCGATTTACTACGAGAACCTTCTTGATTACGTCGTCGAGAACATCGCCAAGGAAACTGACGAAGAGGACGTCGAGGAGAACCTCGACGTGCCGGTAGTAGTGACCGGCGGGACAGCAAGCCCGAATGGTTTCCGCGACCTGTTCGCTGACCATCTAGAGGATGCGTCGGTCCCGTTCAGTATCAGTGACGTACGCCGTGCCGAGGAACCCCTCTACAGTGTCGCTCGCGGGGCGCTCGTTGCGGCCAGGTCGGAAGAAGAGTCCTCTGACCAAGCCGACGACGCCGGGGATCAGGCTTCCTCGGTTGAAACGTCGAGTGAGGAAGACTGACGTCGAAATCGGGCGAGGGCATCCTCCCAACTTTCTTCAGGCCCCGCAGTGAGCCCCCCGTGCTCGGTCTCCACCCCGACGTAGCCGCAGGACTCACAACTCACCGCTTCCCGGTCGAACAGGCGGTAAGTTTCGAGGGATGACCCACACTTGGGACAGTCCATCGATTGGGTATCGATCTGTAATTATATAACGTTCCCGGGCGCTGCGTTCTGAACTGAAACAGTCGCCGTAAATTCGGTTCGATGAACGCGACGTCCTCGACCAGACGACCCGCGGACGCTCCGAACAGTACAGACCTTCCTCCGAAGCTCGTAGAGGGTCTCGTGAACACACCCCCTTAGTCGCGTCTTCGCCGCTCCTTCGGGTGGTTCTTGGCCCGCTCGTCCTCCAGTCACTCGCGGTCTCGGCAGTTACCGTTCGGGAGTTCCTCTACGTGGATCACCGATTATTGCCGAACACACGAGCAAGAGGCCGTCGACAGTGCGCCGGCCGGGATTTGAACCACGCCGAGACGTTCCTGCTCGCTCCGCTGCGCGGGCTGCGACTCGTCTACTTCAAATCCGTCTGGGCGATTATGTCTCTCACGTTCGTTCGAGACAACAATGCGCCGGCCGGGATTTGAACCCGGGCCATGAGCTTGGAAGGCTCAGGTCCTACCACTAGACCACCGGCGCGCACCAAAGGCTACCCGACCCCGGGATAAGGACCTTACCTTTCCGGTCGCGTCGCCCGCCTGTCAGTCGTCGCCGAAGGCGAGGGCGGCCTCGCGCACCCGGGGCGCGATGCCCGGCACGTCGGCCTCGTCGACCTCGCCCTCTCGTTCGATTTCCTCTAAGCTCCGCGGGAACTCCCGGAGGCCGTAGTGGATGTCCAGCCCCGCCTTGGCGCCCTCGCCCATCGCCACCGGGATCTGGTTGTGGCCGGGGGAGAGGTCGCCGACGGCGTACACGCCGTCGACGGAGGTGTTGCCGTGGTCGTCGACCGCGACGGTGCCGTCGTCGTTGATCTCACAGCCCAGTTCGCGGGCGAGGTCGTTGTTGTAGTCGGAGCCGTACATCGGGAAGCCGCCGCGGTACTCGCGGACGGTGCCGTCCGCGAACTCGTAGGATTCGAGCCAGCCGTCCTCGCCTTTGTTCATCCCGACGACGTCGTTCTCGATCACGTCCACGGGGTGAGCACGGAGCTGTCGGTCGGTCTCCTCGCTCCACTCGGGCTCGGCGCCGCGGGTGAGCAGGTCGACCTCGTCGGTGAAGTTGAGCATGATCATCGCCACGTGGGCGGCGCTCTCGCCGGAGCCCATCACGAAAACGGGCTCGTCGACGAACATGTAGGCGTCGCAGTGGAGACAGTAGTGGAGTCCCCGACCCGTTCGCGGGAGCGGTGGGTCCGGGCGGGCGTCCGAGAAGCCAGTCCCGAGGACGACCCGCTCGGTTCGGTAGGTCTCGTCGGCGTGGACGAGAAAACCACCGTCGTCGCGACGCTCGACGTCGGTCACCATCCCGCGGACCAGGTCGGCACCGTACTCCTCTAGCTGGTCCCGGGCGGTCGCGAGGAACTCGTTGCCCGAGACGGATTCCGGGACGCCGATGACGTTGTGCGTGTCGAGCATCATCGCCGCGCGGCCGCCGCCGCGGTCGATCACCGCGGTGTCGTGTCCCAGTCGCGTCGTGTACAGCGCGGCGGTCAGGCCCGCGGGCCCGCCACCGACCACGATCACTTCGAACTCCGTGGGGTCCGTCTCGTCGCTCATCGGCCCTACCTCGGAGTCGAGCGTACTTAACCCACCGACGTCCGTGCGAGAGCCACGACCATCCGTCGTGTGAGCTGTGACCGCCCGCCACGGGTGCGACGCCGTCGGTGGCGCCGAGCGGCACGGACCGGGCGGGCGACCACCGTCAGGGACCCGCGACGACCGCGTAACAGTTCCCCGCGGAGGTGAACGTCCGCCGGACCGCGAGCGCGCTCGACGCCAGGTCAGCCCGGAACTCCTCGGGGTCGTAGATGTGGTAGTACCGGGGGACGACCTCGCCGCCGGGAAGGGTCCAGTCGACGGTCGTATCGAAGCCCGAGGCGGCGTCGAACCGGTCGTGGGTGATGCTCCAGGCGCTGACGAGCGCCGGGGCGTCCGGCGCCAGCACCCGGGCGAGTTCGTCGAGGCTGGCCACGCGGGCGGCCCGCGGCCGGAGGTGATGCAGGGCGGCGACGTACGTCGCCAGGTCGACGCAGTCGCGCGCCAGCGGGAGGGTCGCGGCGTCCCCCACGACCGGATCGAGGTCGTAGCCGCCGTCGGCAGCACGGTCGCGGGCGACCGCGAGTAGCTCGCGGCTCACGTCGACGCCGACGACCCGGGCGGCGACCGTCGACAGGACCGCGGCGTGGCGACCGTTGCCACAGCCCAGGTCGAGCGCGCTGTCGACGGGACCACGGCCGGCGACGAACCGCTCGACCTCCGGCCAGGGGTTCGCTCGCGTCTTCGAGAAGTGGGTAGCGATCCGGTCGTAGGCTTCCCTGGGAGTGGGGGCATCGGCAACAGGGCCGGAGTCCGAATCCCGGTCCGGGTCTCGACCCGAGTCGGCGTCGACGCCGGAGCGGTCCGCGTCGTCGGCCGTCATATGAACTGGAAGACGAGATACGACAGTACGAGCATGATCGTCGCGTGTTTCATCCCGTCGGCCGGCCGGGATTCGCCGAGCTGTCCGGCGACGATCCCCGAGCAGACGGCCTGGATCGCGGTGACGTGGAAAAAGATCAACTGATATCCCGCCGTGTTCACCTCCCGGAGCCCGCCGAGCGGCCCGGCGGTGATACTCGGGCCCGCATTGCCGCCAGTGGCGCCGCCGGTTCCGGTCGAGGCCGCAGCGGACTCGATCGCAGGGATGAACGCCACCGAGAGCGCGACGATGATCCCCAGGAACACGAAAAAGGAGATGTAGATCACGAACAGGTACGTCACCATCTCCTGTCGGCGCTCCCGGCGGAGCCGCCGGGTGTCCTGGGCTTCGTTTGCGGCGATCCGAAGGACGGGGCCGATGTCGCCGCTCGCGGACATGGCGTTCGTGATGAGGGTGACCGACCGGGCCACCATCGCCGACCGGGCCCGGATCTCCAGGCGACGGAGAGCCGTTCGCGCGTCGGCACCCCACTCGATGTCCGTGGCGGTCCGGCTCAACTCCTTCGAGAGCGCTCCGAGGTCGCTGTCGGCGATCCGCTGGATGCTCTCGACGATCGTCAGCCCCGCCTCGTTGACGGACGCGAGCCGGTCGAGCCAGTCGGGCACCGCGCTCTCGATGGCCTGGATGCGGCGCTTTCTGAGCTCGTGGACCAGCGACGCGACGAACAGCACGAGCACCGTCGCCTCGATTACCGGCTCGTCGATCGCACGGAGCAGGTCCGCAGACCCGGCGAAGGAGATCCCCCCGCTGGGAAGGGTTAACCCCGAGAGGAGGGTCACCAGGTCGGCGCGAACGGTCAGCCAGACGAGCGCGAGGGGGACGGTCACCAGCAAGGTCGCGGCCGGCCGATCGAGCACGTTGTCGAGGGGATCGTCGACCCACGATCGGAGCCAGGCGAACCGGTCGTACGCTTCGAGGCGCTCGTAGTTCTCCCGGTCGTGCTCGGAGACGGCACCCCCGTCGGACCGGGGCTGCTGGCCGTCGCCGGCGAGGTCGACGAGCCCCTGGTCCGCGGCGCTACGGATGGAATCGAGGGGGTTTCTGAGGCCCTCGACCTCGGTGACATCGTCCAGGCGACGCGGATTCCGCACCCCCTCGGTCATGCTGTCGAGGTAGACGACGAAGGCGATCGTACCGAGGGGGACGCCGGCGTAGGTCACGATCCGGATCAGCGGGAGCGTGTCCTCGATGACCAGGCCGATCACCACGAGCACCGTGATGAAAAAGAGTGGGCCGGCGACCAGGACGGTGACGTACACCTCCGCGAACGTCGACAGCAGGTCGAGGTACTGCTGCTGGAGCGACTCGGCTTCCTCCTGGTAGCGCTCGTACTGCTCGCGCAGGAAGTTCGACAGCGACCGCCCGCTGGCCAGGACGCTCGCCAGGTTCTCGGCGAACTCCTCCATGCCGTCGCTTGGGGTCCGCTCGGCGATCTCGCGCAGGGCCGTGAGCACGTCGGTCCCGAAGGCGTCCATGTCACGGACGGCGACGCCGATCTCCCTGGCTGACTCGCCGTACACGTCCTGGTGGTTCGTCAGCGTCTCCAGGACCTGCGGGAACGACATCCCCGACCGCGACAGTGCGTAGATAAATGCCACCGTCCGCGGGAGCGACGCGTCGATCTCGCCGGCGCGGGCCTGGGCCTTCTGGTCGAGGTACACCCACCGCCCCCAGTAGGTGCCGACGGCGAGGACGGTGCCGACGGTCGCCCCGGAGAACAGCAACAGCGAGAACAGTTGGGCGAAACCGAGCTGCTGGAGCCTGGCCAGGCCGGCCAGAAACGAGAGCGCCGCCGGCAGCGCCGACTCGATGGCGTCGGCCTGAACCGCGAGTTCGAGCAACAGCCAGCCGGCGAGATACACGCCCAGCACGCTCCCGACCAGGCCGACGATCGTCGCCATCAGCAGGGTCCGGGCCGCGTACACCCGGTGGGTCGTGCCGACGTGGGCCGCCTGGAGTTTGTTCACCTCCCTGGCCCGGCGCGGGCTCTGGTTGGCGACGTAGAAGCCGAACACCGGGATCGCGATCCGCGAGATGATCAGGCTCGCCCGGGTGCTCACCGGCGAGAGCACGACCGGGAGCAACAGAAGCAACGCGAACAGCAGGGGGACGATCCAGAGCATGGCTCAGACGGGGGCTCCGCAGGGCCTTGGCGCAACTCCGGGGCTGTCCGTCGTCTGGCGTCGTGCAGCGATCGGACGGGTCGCCCGCATCAGTTCGTCGGCGTCCCCTCGGGCGGTTCGCCGACGGTCTCCTCGAACCGCTCCATGACGCGTTCGGGGTCGGCGTAGTACTCGTTGACCAGTGCCGTGAACTGACGGTAGTCGGAGACGCCCGCGTCCAGCAAGTGCTGGAGGAACTGCTCGCGGCGACGGATCTCCCGCCGGAGTTCCGCCTGCGACCACCCCTGTTCGGACTGAATCTCGTCGAGGACGGTACTGTCGTTCGAGCGGAACGAGTCGGTCTCCGGACGCCACTCGAAGGCCGTCGAGTAGTCGAGTTCGCCGGTGCGCTGGTCGATGCCGCCGATCTCGCCGATCGCCCGCGAGCGCCGGACTCGCTCGCCGCCGACCCGGGTCAGGGTCTGGATGCAGAGCAGATCGAGGGACTGCACCATCGCCCGCGGGACGTTGATCGGTTCGTTCTCCAGGCGATTGATCACCGTCTCGATGCTGTCGGCGTGCATCGTCGAGAACGTCGTGTGACCGGTGTTCATCGCCTGGAACAGCGTCACGGCCTCGTTGCCCCGGACCTCGCCGACGATGATGAACTCGGGGCGGTGACGCAGCGCCGACCGGAGCAGGTCGTACATGTCGATGTCGGTCCCTTCGTCCAGGCGCTCGCGGGTCACCGAGGAGAGCCAGTTGTCGTGGTACAGCGACAGTTCCCTGGTGTCCTCGATAGTCAGTACCTTCGAGCGCGGGGGGATGAACATCGACACCGCGTTCATCGAGGTGGTCTTCCCCGAGGCGGTGCCGCCGGCGAAGATCAACGACTTGTTGTGTTCGATGGCGAGCCAGAGATAGGCCATCTGCTCGACGCTGAACGTGTCGTACTTGATCAGATCGAGCGGCGTGAACGGCTCCTCGGCGTACATCCGCAGCGTGAACGCCGAGCCCCGCGGGGTCACCTCCTCGCCGAGGGCGAGTTCGGCGCGCGCGCCGTTGGGGAGGGTCGTGCCGACGACCGGATCGCCGACGCTGATGTGTCGTCCCGACTGCTGGGCCAGTTTGATCACGTAGTTGTCGAGTTCCTCCTTGCCGAACTCGACGTTCGTCTCGATGTCGGTGTACGTGTCGTGGTAGACGAAAATCGGGAGGTCGTAGCCGTCACAGGAGATGTCCTCGATGTGGGAGTCCTGCATCAGCGGGTCGACCTTCCCGTACCCACGGAAGTCCCTGAGCAGGTAGTAGGCGACGGTGTGAAATGTTCGCATGTCGATGTCGACCCCATACTGTTCGAGTAGCCCCTGGAGCTCCCGCCGGAGCGTCTCCTCGGCAGTCGGCGACCGCTCGGTGCCGTACAACAACGGGTCCCGGATGTCCGTGAACACCCGGTTGAGCAGTTCGGTCGCGAACGGATCGAGGTCGGGTTCGACCACGTTGTACCGGTGCTCGCTGGCTTCGGGGTCGTAGGTGATCACGACGTACGCGTACGGCGGATTCACCCAGTAGCGTTCGATCTCGTCCTCGCCGGCCGGCGCCTGGTAGCTCCCGAGCGGGCCGTCCTCGCGCGGGCGGAACGGCTGCACGTCCAGCCGGGAGCCCCTGAGCATCTCGACGGTGCGGGCGACCCGTTGTTGCCACTTCTCCAGTCGCGCGTCGAGGCTGTCCGACGATCGGCTCGCGTCCCCTGACATGGTGTCTGTGCGTCGATTCATCGATGCTTGCAGCCCGAACGTATTAAAAGGCGTGTGCCGCCAGCTGTCATTCCCGTCCGGGATTCGGGGGCAGCCGTTCCCCCGGTCGACCGGGAGCGGGCGTCGTGCTCGGGCCGGCTCACGTGCGCTCGACTGTCAGGAGGACGCCCCCGAGTACCAGGAGGAAGACGACGCCGACCGGCAGCGGCGTCCCGGGGAATCCACGGGCGACGAGCAGGTAGGTGGCCGCCGCAAACGTCACGCCGGTCGCGCCGAGCAACCCGCCGAGCAGCCGAACCGGGTCGACCGGCCCCGACTCCAGGGTTTCTTCCCGGAGGTAGTAGACGATCGCGACAGCCACGGCCAGCGCGAAAACGCCGGCGCCGACCGCCCAGACCTGGTAGGCGAGTTCGAGTCCCTGGCCGGCCTGGAACCGCGCGGCGCCCAGGGGATCGGATAGCCGGATGGCGCGGGCGAACGGCACGCCGAAGGCGTACCGCACCTGGAGAAGCGGAAAGCGCACGAACAGGAGGCTCCCGCCCGCGACGTCCGGAGAGTAGGTCACGTTCCACGGGATGAGGAGATTGAGCCAGGTCGACAGCACCGCCAGTTCCCCCGCGTACTCCGAGCGGACCCAGACCATGTCGGTTCGGTGCGGTCGACCACATAAAAGGTACCGCTCGCTACCGGAACGACGCCGCCTTGCCCACCACGTGGGTCGCTTCTTTCGACGGTCGCCGACGAGCAGGACCGGGCGTTACGTTCATACCGCCTGAACCCCTACGCCGGCGTACGGAATGAGGCGTGATTACTTCGAACTGGACGTGTCAAACGTCGACTGGGTCGATGCGGACGGGGACCCGCGAAAGCCGACGGTCCGCATCGACTTCCACGGACCCGAGGAGCTGCTCCGGGAGCGCCTCGCGGGCCACGACGGAGAGTTCCTCGACGCCGAGGAAACCGACGTCGCACTTCGCCTCACAGAGTCGGCAGAGGACGAGGACGCGAGCGGGGTCGTCGGCGTCACCGAGCGACTCACCGGGGACTTCGTGCTGGAACTGAACGAGGACGCCGACGACGTGTTCAAGTTCATTCGGGCGGCCCGGGAGTACGGACAGACAGAAAGCGGCGACGGCCGCTACCGGGTGGAGATCCGGATCGACGGCGAGACGATCGTCACCTACGAAAAGACGACGTTCCTGGTCTACGACACCGAGGGGAACCTCCTCCGCGGCCAGAGCCTGATTCCCTCCGGCGTCGAACTGTAACCGATCCGGTCCGGCGCTCCCGCTCTCCTCGAACCTCCGACTCCGGGCGTCCTCGTTGCCAGGCTGTCTCGGCCTGGTTACGTTCTCGATTCAGCGACGTTCTCGGCAGCGACCCTCTCGACCCGCCACGGACGACGGCGCGGTCGAAGCAAACCGCCCCGCTTTACCGTCACGTCCCCGAAACGGGGCGCGTGAAAAACGTCACCGATCGGACCAGCAACCCGTTCGGCATGCGACCCGACTGTGAGCGCTTCGTCCCGGGGTACGGTGACGCGAACGCCGACTTCCACGTCGTCGGGGACTCGCCTGCTATCCACGGCGGCGCCGACGTCGGCGTTCCCTTCACCAACGACGCGGGCCGCCGTCTGCAGGACGCCCTCGCAACGGCCGGTCTCCTCCGTGAGGAGGGCACGCGGCCGGTGGTCAAGCGCACGTTCCTCTCCTATCTGGACATGTGCGTCAGGGCCCGGCCGACGACCGAGGCCGAATACGCGGAGATGGAGCCGTTTTTCGACGCCGAACTCCGCGCCATCGCCGCACACGTCCTCCTCCCGGTGGGGCGGCGCGCGACGACACACGTCCTGGAGACCTACACCGCACGCGACGTCGAAGCCAGCCCGGAGATGGAGACGATGCACGGAACCGAAGTACTCGGTAGCGGCTGGCTCGTCGTTCCCGTTCGGGACCCTGGGGAGTGGGACGACACCCACGCGCGTCGGCTGATCGACGCGCTCGACGAACTCCGCTCGACCGATTATCGGCGCGAAGCGGACCTCGGACGGTTCCTGGGCGGTGACGGGTCCTACTACGTGCGCTGATCGCGCCCGGACGACGACAGAGAATTCTCGTCATTCAGAACTCATTCCGCTAGAAAGTCGACGAACAGGACACTCGTCCCGAGATAGCTGGACGATATTGATTCAAACGGTGGATTTTTTACGATATACGTTCGACTGTTCGCTGGCGCGCGTGGTCGGAATCCGCCGCCGCGTCAGCACCGCGAGACTGGTGCTCCTCGCGTGGCTTGGTCAGCCGGGGCCGCAAGGCCCCAGGCCGCGGCCGACCCGCCGCGGTCGTGAGAGCCCCGGTCCCGTTTTCCGGTACCCGCGACGTCCCGGCAGTGGAACTCACCCCGCTCCGAAGAGAAACCGACCCACGTCGACCAGGAAGCCGACCGCGCTCGCCACCGGAAGGACGACGAGCAGGGCGATATCGAGTGCCGCAACCGGTGGCAGGGCGGCGCCGCCGAGAACGACGACGGCCGGACCGAGCGCGGCGAGCGGGTAAAGCCAGGCGAGGCCGCTGCCGAACCGCGCGACGGTCAGGGCGAGCACCACCGGCAGGACGACGACGCCCCCGACGAACAGCAGTTCGACGCCCGGCTGTGCCACCGCCCGCGCGGCGAACTGACTCACCGCGAGACCCGAGGGGGAGACCAGCGTCGGGACGGGAGAGTCGACCAGCGACGCGGCGAGCGCCCTGACGGCAGCGGCGTTCGACAGGCCGAACGCGCCGAGAGCCGCCACGTACGCCACCGTCGCCGTGAGCACGGCGAACCATCCGTACCACAGCGGACTCCGCGCGCTCCCGGTCCGGGTCGTGGACCCGGTGGCTGTCCGTGCCGATCGTGCCCGGCCGCGGGCGCCGCTTCCGCCGACGCCCGTGCTGGTGTCCGTCCCGGCCCCGCCACCGACGCTCGTGCCGGCGTCCGCCCCGGACCTGTCACCGGCGTCCGTCCGGGCAGAGGCCGACGAGCGGCCGTCCCTCGTCGATCGATCGGCGCGGCGGCCGTCGTCGGTCGACCCCGACGCGTCGGTTCCGGCGTCGGTCGCTCCCCGGGACGCGGCGGACTCCGTCGCTGTCCCGGAATCACCGTCGGCTCCCGATCCCCCGACGGTACCGGACTCATCCGATCCGGCGGCGTCGCCGTCGGCCGTCCCGCGGTTCCACCGGCTCGAACTCCGGGACATCCCGCCGGTCGGCAAGCCGTCGAGGCGCGTCGAGACGTACTCCTCGTGGCCGAGCCGGTCGTAGGCGCGTCGCTCGGTGCGGTCCGAGAGCACCTCGTAGGCCGTCCGGAGGGTCTTGAACTGCGCCCCCGCCCGGGCGTCGTCGTTGACGTCGGGGTGGTACTCCCGGGCCTTGTCCCGCCACGCCGCTTTCACCTCCTCCTGGGTGGCGTCCTCGTGAATCTCCAGCAGATCGTAGAAGTTCTTCGGCATTCGGCGTTGTCGCGGGCTTTGGTGACCTCGTCGTTTGAATGTACCGGCCCCCGGCCGCCTCCCGCGGGCGATCCCCCCGAGACTGTCCGGTGTGGGAACGCTCTTGACGGTCCCCCGACAGAGTGGCCCCATGCACAGAATCGAGCTTCCAAACGCCGAATTCGAGGGGGAAAACAACGCGTATTACCTCGACGGGCCGGTCCCGGGGCTGGTCGACACCGGCATCGGAATGCCGGCGGTCATGGACGAACTCGAAGCCGGCATCGCGACCAGGGGCGGCGCGCTCGCCGACCTCGACGAGGTGTTGTTGACCCACTGGCATCCGGATCACTCGGCGCTCGCCGGTCCGATCCAGGAGGCGAGCGGCGCCACGGTCAGGATCCACGAGGCCGACGCGCCGCAACTCCGGCCGGATCCGAGCGCACGCGAGGAGGCCATCCGTGACCGCGAAGCGCGGTTCGACCAGTGGGGCATCCCCGACGGGAAGCAGGCCGAACTCCAGGCGGCGGCGCCCCTTGACCACAGTTACTGGGAGTCGTTCCCGGAGGTGGAACCGTTCGCCGACGGCGACCGGTTCGCCGTCGGCGGCCTCGATCTCGAAGCGGTACACCTCCCGGGACACGCCGCCGGCCAGAGCGCCTTCGTGTTCGAACGCGAGGGGCGTCGCGAGGCGTTCGTCGGCGACGTGATCCTCCCCAAGTACACGCCGAACGTCGGGGGCGCGGACACCCGTCTCGACCGCCCGCTCGAACGGTACGTCGAGAGTCTGGTTCGGGTGATCGGCCTCGACCTGGATCGGGCCTGGCCCGGGCACCGCGACCCCATCGACGACCCGGCGGGACGGGCGGCCGAGATCCTCGACCACCACCGCGAGCGGACGCGTCGGGTGGTGACGGCGCTGGCGGACCACGGCCCCTGTGACGCCTGGACTGTGAGCGCGGAGCTGTTCGGGGAACTCTCGGGGATCCACATCCTCCACGGCCCGGGCGAGGCCTTCGCCCACCTCGATCATCTGGCGGAACACGGCGTCGTCGCCGCCGATGACGACGGCTACGAACTGCTCGACGACGACCCCGACATCGACGCCCTGTTTCCCGACGTGTGAGACGACCCGTGTGTCGAGGCTGCCCGCGGCGACTGGGCGGACGAGGGAACAGCGAGGTCCGTAGCGAACGACCGGGGCCGCCGCGACCGCGGGACGGTGGCCCCGGCGCGTCGCGCGCCGTCCCGCGGCGAGGGTCAGGTCACGGGCGACGGTGGGTGCGTTTTCGGTGATAACCGTCCGGGCGACTCACCAGCGCACCCCGGACTCTCGTCACCATCTCGTTTCGGACGGTGCCGGGATCTCGCGTCGTGTGTGGCGTCGCAGGCGTCCCCCAATACGAAACGCCTAAACGGAACTGGAGGGAAGTGAAGGCTATGGAACTGCGGGTCATCGACAAGACCGACGAGGAACTCCGCATCGAGGTCGCCGGCGAGGACCACACGTTCATGAACGTGCTGAAGGGTGCGCTGCTCGAAACCGCGGGCGTCGAGGCCGCGACCTACGACGTGAACCCGGAGCAGTCCGGCGGACAGACCGAGCCCATCCTCTCGATCAAGGCCGAGGAGGGGACCGACCCCCTGGAGGCGCTGGGGACGGCCGCCAACCGCGTCCAGGAGCTGACCGACGACTTCGAGCGCGCGTTCCAGGCTGCGCTCTGAATCAGGTCACTCGGTGGCGACTGTCCGGTTTTTCTCCCGTCTTCGATCACCGGGGTGACGGCGCCGCCTACAGTCGGACGGGGACGCCGCGCTCGTCCAGATACTCCTTGACGTCGCCGACGGTGTACTCGTCGAAGTGGAAGATCGACGCCGCGAGCGCCGCGTCGGCGCCGGCCTCGGTGAACACCTCGTAGGCGTCCTCGGGGCCCCCACACCCCGACGACGCGATCACGGGCGTCGAGACGGCGTCACACACCGCCCGCGTAAGCGGGATGTCGTAACCGTCCTTGGTGCCGTCGGCGTCGATGGAGTTGACGAACAGTTCGCCGGCGCCGCGCTCTGCGGCCTCCGCGGCCCAGGAGACGACGTCGACGCCGGTTCCCTCGCGGCCGCCCTTGATCGTACACTCGAACCAGCAGGACTCCCCGTCGACCTGCTCGTAGTGCTCGCCGGCCTCGTCGTAGCGCCGGCGGGCGTCGACCGAGATGACGATGCACTGGCTGCCGAAGGCCGCGGCGCCCTCGGTGATGAGTTCCGGGCGTTCGAGCGCCGCGGTGTTGATCGACACCTTGTCCGCGCCGGCCCGGAGCGTCTCGCGGACGTCCTCGCGGGTCCGGATGCCGCCACCGACCGTGAGCGGGATGAACACCTCGTCGGCGACCTGCGAGACCGTGTCGAGCATGGTCTCGCGGCCCTCGGCCGACGCCGTGATGTCGAGGAAGACGAACTCGTCGGCGCCGGCCTCGTTGTACCGCTTTGCCATCTCGACCGGGTCGCCGGTGTACTTCAGGTCCTCGAAGTTGACGCCCGTGTAGACGGCCGCCTCGCCGTCCTCGGTGACGTCGACGTCGATGCAGGGGATAATTCGCTTTGTCAGGCCCATAGCGCGTGTACCCGGGCTTCGCAGGGCGCGGGGAAAAAGGGCGCGTCCGCGGCGGCACCTGCGAACGGCCGGGGTCGTCGCCGGTGTCGACGCCGATCAGGTCTCCGGTTCCGACGCCGATCAGGTGCGTTTTTGTACGTCCCCGCACACCGCACGCACATGAGCGACCACGACGACGAGCACCACGACGAGACGCACGGCGACGCACCGGCCGGCGAGGACCACCGGATCACCTCGCCGATGCAGTCGTTCACGACGAGCCAGGTCGGCACCGGCCTCGTGGTGCTGGTCGTGGGACTGGTCGTCGTCTTCGGCGTCCCGCTGTTGCTCGGCTGAGCCGCCGCGACCTCCCTCTTCCTTTCCCGGCCGCAACGACGTGGGAGTCGCTACTGTCGTGGCGCTCGTCGGGGAGAAAGCGACCGGAAGGGGCCCCGTCGACGGTCGGAAAACCCGGAGGGGCCGCTCAGTCCAGTTCCCGCTCGATGACGCCGCGCCACTCCCGGATGCTGTCGGCGTCGACCGCGACCGCCTCGTCCCCGACCGACAGCCGCAGCGAGCCGTCGCCCGTCGCGTCTCCGAGCCGGTCGACCGGAACGACGCCCTCGCAGGCCGCGCGGACGGCGTCGGGGTCGTCGGTCTCGACGACGACACGGCCGGGCGTCTCGTCGAACAGCGCGACGGGGTCGTCGACGGACACGTCGACGCCCGCGTCGTCGGTGACCATCTCCGCCAGCGTGACCGCGAGGCCGCCGTGGCTCACGTCGTGGACGGCCAGCGTCGACGCCTGTCGGGCGACCGTCCTGATGGCGTCGACGACCGCGGCGGGGTCGTCGGGCAGGGCGGGGAAGCGGTCGCTGCCGCCGGCCTGCGCGAGGAACTCGGACCCGCCGAGCGCGCCGCCGGGGGCGCCGACCTGGAGGAGCGTCCCCTCGCCGGACAGCGCGAGCGGCGGCGCCTCGTAGTCGGGCGTGGTGCCGACCATCGCCAGCGTCGGCGTCGGGGGGATGGGGCCGCTCGCGGAGTCGTTGTACAGCGAGACGTTGCCGCCGACCACTGGCACCGACAGGTCCGCACACGTCTCCGCCAGCCCGTCGACGATGCCCGAGAAGCCGCCGTACACGTCCGGCTTCTCGGGGTTGCCGCCGTTGAGGCAGTCGACCGCCGCCAGCGGGTCCGCGCCCTTGGCCGCGAGGTTCGTCGCGTTCTCCAGAGCGACCGCGCTCGCGCCCTCACGGGGCGCGGCGCTCGTCCACAGCGGGTTCGAGCCGGCGGTGTAGGCCAGGCCGACGCCGGCCTCGCGGATCGCGAGCACCGCCGCGTCGTCGCCGGGCGCGACCGCCGTCCGGAGGCCGACCTCGTGGTCGTACTGGCGGTACACCCAGCGCTTCGAGGCCGTCCGCGGCGAGGAGACGACCGCCTCGACGGCGTCCGCGAGGGCGACGTCGACGCCGACCTCGGGCAGGTCCCGGTCGGGCTGGGTCGGCTCGGTGGCGTCGAGGTCGTTCATCGGCGCGCCGTCGGCCAGGTACTCCGCGGGCACGTCGACGACGACGTCCCCGTCGAAGGTGCAGACGTAGTTGCCGTCGGTCACCTCGCCGATGACGGAGCAGCCGAGGTCGAATCGGTCGGCGATCTCGGCGACGCGATCGACCTCCTCCGGGCGCACCTCGTAGCACATGCGCTCCTGGGACTCGGCGAGCAGGATCTCCAGGGCGGACATGTTGGGCTCGCGCTGGTGGACGCGGTCGAGTTCGATCCGCGCGCCGAGGCCGCCCTTGGCGACCAGTTCGGAGGAGGCGCCGCCCAGCCCCGCCGCGCCGAGGTCGCGGGCGGCGCGCACCAGGTCCTCGTCGAGGAGCTGTTCGTTGGCCTCGATCAGGCGCTTTTCGGCGTACGGGTCACCGACCTGGACCGCGGGCCGGTCCTCGGTTTCGGCGTCCTCCGCCAGGTCCTCGGACGCGAAGGAGGCCCCCCCGAGGCCGTCGCGGCCGGTCGCGTTGCCGACGAGGACGAGTTTGTTTCCTGGTGATTTCGCCTCGGCGGTGACCAGCCGGTCGCGGGAGACCAGGCCGACACAGGAGACGTTGACGAGGGGGTTGCCCTCGTAGCCGTCGTGGAAGTCGACGCTGCCGGCGACGGTCGGGACGCCGATGCAGTTGCCGTAGTGGCTGATCCCCTCGACGACGCCCTCGAACAGGTACCGCGAGTGTTCGCGGTCGAAGCCGCCGAAGTACAGCGAATCGGCGAGCGCGATTGGGTAGGCACCCATCGACATGGTGTCGCGGACGATGCCGCCCACCCCGGTCGCGGCGCCGTCGAAGGGGTCGACGTAGGAGGGATGGTTGTGGCTCTCGATACCGAGGGTGACGCAGTACTCGTCCTCGCTCTCGGCGTCCTCGCCGCGGGGAAGTGCGACGACCGCGGCGTCGTCGCCGGGACCGACCACGACCGACTCGTCCTCGCTGTCGAAGGCCGACAGCAGCGGACGGGACGAGCGGTAGGCGCAGTGTTCGCTCCAGAGGTTCTCGAACAGCGCAGACTCGGCCGGCGTGGGCTCGCGCCCGAGTTCGGCGACGACGAGGTCGCGATCCGCGTCGGGGAGGCTCATTCACTATCATGTCCGTCGAAGGGCCTTTAATCCGTTTTGGTGTGCACGTTCATGCCCACAGCTGGCCGGGGGCCGACCGACCGCACGCCGACGCGAGATGGCTGCGCCGGCGGGACCGGGCGGGCCTCCGACCGACCGAATTCGGTACATCTAACACCGCGAACCGACCACCCTAATCCATGAACGAAACGCAGCTCTGGGGCGGCCTCGGCGTGATCGTCGCGCTGATCGGCGCCGCCGTCATCGTTCTCGACAGCGAGTTCACCGAGGCGCTGGGGCACGGCGGCATCGGCGAGCCGATGGTGCTGTACGGCGTCGGCGTCGCCATCGCGGCGCTCGTCACCGTCCTCGTCGTCGGTCCGAGCGTCGTCTCCGGGCGCTGACCTCCAAACGAGCGAGGGCACCGCCGGCGGGGGCGTTTCCCCGACCGGCGCGCTTTTTAAGCCCCACGCGAAACCCCTACCCGTGTTCGCGGTCGAGTTGCACGCGCATTCGGCGCTGTCGTACGACGGACGCGACCCGGTCGAGGCGCTGCTCAAACAGGCCGAGGCCGTCGGTCTCGACGCGCTGGCCGTGACGGACCACGACGAGATCGACGCCAGCCTGGAAGCGGCGTCGCTGGCCCCCGACTACGGGCTCGTGGGCATCCCCGGGATGGAGGTGTCCTCCGCCGCCGGTCACGTCCTCGCGCTCGGGATCGACCGGAAGATCCCCGAGGGGCTCTCCTTCGACGAGACGCTCGACCGCATCGACGCCGCCGGGGGAGTATCGATCATCCCCCACCCGTTCCAGTCCTCGCGTCACGGCGTGGCAAAGCACGTGACCCGGGACCAGCTCGCCAGCGCCGACGCGATCGAGGTGTACAACTCCCGGCTCCTGACCGGATGGGCCAACAAGCAGGCCGAACGGTTCGCCCGCGACCGCGGCCTCCCGATGACCGCCGGGAGCGACGCCCACATCAGCGAGATGGTCGGCCAGGCGGTCACGCGGGTCGACGCCGACCAGCCGTCGGCCGAGGCGATCCTCGATGCTGTCCGCGACGGCCGCACGCGGGTCGTCGGCCGGCGGACGCCCTGGCGCATCAGCTTCCGGCAGGCCGCGGGGGCGACCAAGCGCCGCGTGAAACAGGCGCTTTCGGACCTGCTGTGAGCGACGACGACGCCAGCGCGGACGAGGTCACCCCGTCCGCCGCGGACGTCGACGGCGCGTCGCCCGCGGTCGTTCGAGCGGCGCTCGACGACGGCGACCCCCTCCCCGGAACCGCCGGCTTCGCCGGTCGGGTCGACGATGCCCTCCTCCGGGACGTCCTCGGCCGTCGTCCCCTCTTTTCGGAGCCGGACTGGTCGCCGAACCATCCCAACTCGTGGGCGACGGACCCGACCGTCCTCGACGCGCCCGTCCGGGTCCCGGCGGGGGTCGTCCGGACCGCATCCGGCGACGACCGCCTCTGGACGCTCCCGGACCCCCCGGCCGTGACCGACCGTGCTGCCGCCGTCGAGGGGGTTCGGGAGGCAGTCCTCGGGAGCGTCCGGGAAGTGGACGGCGACGGGCTGGCGGTGGCGTTCTCCGGCGGCGTCGACTCGGCGCTCGTGGCCGCAGGGGTCCCCGGGGCACCGCTGTACGTCGCCGGGTTCCCCGGCGCCCACGACGTCGAAGCCGCCCGCGAGGCCGCCGCCGCGCTAGATCGGAAGCTCCGCGTAGTCGAACTGACCCACGACGACCTGCGGCGGGCGGTACCCCGGATCGTGGCGGCGACGGGACGGACGAACGCGATGGACGTGAGCATCGCCCTCCCCCTGTTTCTGGTCGCCGAGGCGGCGGCCGCCGACGGCCACGATAGGCTGGCGGTCGGGCAGGGCGCCGACGAACTGTTCGGCGGCTACGCGAAGGTCGTCGCGCCCGCCGAGGACGCCCGCGTCGACGCCGACACCGTCAGGGGCGCCCGCCGCGAGACCGTCGAGACCCTCCCCGGACAGCTCGAACGCGACGTCCTCGTACTGCGGGCCGCGGGCGTCGAGCCGGTGGCGCCGCTGCTCCACGACCGCGTCGTTCGGGCGGCGCTCGGGCTACCGGGCGACCTGCTCGCGAGGTCCGACGAGCGGAAAGTGGCGCTCCGCCGCGTCGCGCGCGCGGTGCTGCCGGAGTCGATCGCCGCGGCGGACAAGAAGGCCGTCCAGTACGGGAGCTACGCCTCCCGCGAACTCGATCGACTCGCGCGACAGGCGGGGTTCAAGCGACGGATGGACGACCACGTCGGACAGTACGTCCGCGACCTCGCCGACGTCGACGCGGCCCCCCGGATCGCCGATCCGACCTGAGCCGTCGCTCCGCCGTCCCTACGCCCGGCCGGCCGCGACGTCGATGGCCTCGCGGCCCAGGTCGCAGACGTCGGGGTCGACCGGCGGCGCGTCCAGGGCCACACGATCGTACCAGTCCCACGCCTCGGCGGGCGCCTCACCCGGTCCAGGATCGATCGCCCGCTCGTCGACGACCGCGTAGTAGACGTGATCGACGTGCTGGTGGCCCACCTGGTCGCCGTGGACGTTGACGTCCGCGAGCATCAGGTGGCGCGGCCGAGGGATAGACCGGTTCGTCTCGGAGGTGATCTCGGGAGCGTCGACGAGCAGCGTCGGCTCCAGCCCGGTCTCCTCGCGGGCCTCCCGGAGCGCGGTCTCGTGGGGGAGTTCGTCGCGGTCGACGTGGCCGCCGGCCGGGAGCAACAGGTCCAGGCGCTCGTGGCGGTGCAGGGCGACGGCGCCGTCGTTGACGAGGTACACCGAGGCAGTGAAATGTCGGGTCGTCTCCATGGCCGGTGGTTTCGCTCCAGCGATATGGCGCTGACGGCCGGCGGTCGGCGTCGGTCGCCGCGCGCAGAGACGGGAGCGGGCGAACGCCGGGATGTCTAGGGTGCCTGGACCTGTTCCTCGGCGTCGAGCAGTTCGTGGTATCGGTTGCGGATGGTGACCTCGGAGATGTTGGCGATGTCGCTGACCTCGCTCTGGGTGACCTTCTCGTTGGTGAGCAGGGCGGCTGCGTAGACGGCGGCCGCAGCCAGGCCGACCGGCGACTTGCCCGAATGGACCCCCTGCTCTTTCGCGTTGTCGAGCAGCTGTCGGGCGCGGCGCTCTGCCTCGTCGGAGAGATCCAGATCCGAGGCGAAGCGGGGGACGTACTGGGCGGGGTCGGCGGGCTGGATCTCCAGTTTCAGCTCGCGGACCACGTACCGATAGGTGCGGGCGACCTCGTCCTTCTCGACCCGGGAGACCGCGTCGATCTCGTCGAGGCTACGAGGGGTGCCGGCCTTCCGCGCGGCGGCGTACAGGGCGGCGGTGGCGACGCCCTCGATGGAACGACCGGGCAGGAGATCCTCGTCGAGGGCGCGCCGATAGATGACCGAGGCGGTCTCGCGGACGCTCTCGGGGAGACCCAGGGCGGAGGCCATGCGGTCGATCTCGCCCAGCGCCTGCTTGAGGTTGCGCTCCTTCGAGTCGCGGGTGCGAAAGCGCTCGTTCCAGGTGCGCAACCGTTGCATCTTCTCGCGCTGGCGCGAGGACAGCGTCTTCCCGTAGGCGTCCTTGTCCTGCCAGCCGATGTTCGTCGACAGCCCCTTGTCGTGCATCATGTTCGTCGTCGGCGCGCCTACGCGGGACTTCTCGTCTTTCTCGCGGGCGTCGAAGGCGCGCCACTCCGGGCCGTGGTCGATCTCGTCTTCCTCGACAACGAGCCCGCAGTCGTCACAGACGGTCTCGCCGTGTTCCGTGTCGGTCGCGAGCTGGCCGCCGCACTCGGGGCAGGTCGGCGACTCCTCCTCTTCCTCGGTGTGTTCGTCGGTGCGCTCCTCGTCGTCTCTGGTTCGCGTGTCGTCTGAGGTGTAGCGTCGGACGCTTTCTGTCATGATGTGTGGGGTGGAAAGAAGTGTCTGTGTTCGGTGTGGTAAGCAAGCTAATTACGGTTCGAAGCCACTTCAACGTATTGCCTAATTTCTACGAAGTTCAGGAAGAAAAGAGCACGACAGGACCGGGGTCGTCGAAACCGACCTCAGAGAGGCGACAGAGAGAGTATTGGAGGTTTGGTCAAAGCGAGTTCGTATTTGTACCTTGCGCTCGCAGGTCGACCGGTGACCGCCCGCGGGTCCGGGCCTGCTCGTGCCGCCCCCCGGCATCGAAACCCTTACTCCCGGGCCGGGACACCCCTCACACATGACCGAGACGGCCGTCGACGCCGAGGAGGTGCGCCACGTCGCGGACCTCGCGCGCGTGGACCTCGACGACGACGAGGTGGCGGAGTTCGCCGGGCAGTTCGCCGACATCCTCTCGTACTTCGACGAACTCGACGAGGTGCCGGAGGTCGACGCCGACCCCGACCTCGTGAACGTGATGCGGGCGGACGAGGTCCGGGAGGGTCTGTCCCAGGAGGAGGCCCTGCGAAACGCCGCCGAAACCGAGGACGGCTACTTCAAGGGGCCGCGGGTGTCGTGAGATGAGCGCCGACCTCAACGCCTTCGTCACCGAGGAAGAGATAGCGGGGGCCGAGGAGGGGCCGCTGGCCGGCCGCACCGTCGCCGTCAAGGACAACATCTCGACGGCGGACGTGCGGACCACCTGCGGGTCGGAGATGCTCGCCGACTACGTCCCCCCCTACGACGCGACGGTCGTCGAACGGCTCAAGTCGGCCGGCGCGACCATCGTCGGCAAGACGAACATGGACGAGTTCGGGATGGGGACGACCACCGAAACCTCGGCCTTCGGCCCCACCCGCAACCCAGTCGACACCGACCGGGTCCCGGGCGGCTCTTCCGGCGGATCGGCCGCCGCGGTCGCCGCCGGCGAGGCCGACCTCGCACTCGGCACCGACACCGGCGGCTCGATCCGGTGTCCGGCCGCGTTCTGCGGGGTCGTCGGAATCAAGCCCACTTACGGGCTGGTCTCGCGGTACGGCCTCGTCGCCTACGCCAACTCGCTCGAACAGATCGGCCCCATCGCCCCCACTGTCCGCGAGGCCGCCGAACTGCTCGAAGCCATCGCGGGGCCGGACGAGCACGACGCGACGACCCACGATCGGGGCGCCGACGCGAACTACGCCGACGCCGCCGACGGCGACGTCGACGGCCTCAGCGTCGGCGTACCGACCCAGCTGCTCGACGGCGCCGACGAGGCGGTCGTCGACGCCTTCTGGGACGCGATGGCCGACCTCGAAGCGGGGGGGGCCAGCTACCACGAGGTGTCGCTGCCGTCCCTGGAGAAAGCCGTCGCGGCCTACTACGTGATCGCCATGGGCGAGGCGTCCTCGAACCTGGCGCGCTTCGACGGCGTGCGCTACGGCGTCTCCGGCGGCCACGAGGGCAACTGGAACGAGAGCTTCGCGGCCGCCCGCGAGGAAGGGTTCGGCGCGGAGGTCAAGCGCCGGGTCCTGCTGGGCACCTACGCGCTGTCGGCCGGCTACCACGACGAGTACTACGCGAAGGCCCAGGACGCCCGCGCCTGGGTCAAGCAGGACTTCGACGAGGCGCTCGCGGAGGCGGACGTGCTCGCCTCGCCGACGATGCCCGTCCTCCCGTTCGAACTCGGCGAGAGCCTCGACGACCCGCTACAGATGTACCTCGCGGACGCGAACACCACCCCCGTGAACCTCGCGAACCTGCCGGCCATCTCGGTGCCGGCCGGCGAGGCCGAGGGGCTCCCGGTGGGGCTCCAGCTCATCGGCCCGAAGTTCGGCGAGCGCGACATCGTTCGGGCGGCGAGCGCACTGGAGTAACGTTCGTCGACGG
>Ga0207719_100426_pt1 | contig 25090 bp, 27 predicted proteins | sample A23P1SouthBayCA_2_FD_187279 | JGI IMG/M metagenome (GOLD analysis project Ga0207719, IMG submission 187279) | Aerobic enrichment media microbial communities from Eden Landing Ponds, California, USA - A23 P3 (3) (SPAdes) | ecosystem: Environmental > Aquatic > Marine > Unclassified | place... | reverse complement strand
GACCCGCCGTACCGGTCCACGAGGAAGGCCATCGCGGCGAGGGCGACCACGGGGAGGGCGACCACCAGCAGGATCTCGACGTGGTCCCGGACGAACGGAAGCAGTTCGTGCGTTCCCCCGTACCGGCGCGAGTCGACACGGACGCCGTAGAACTTCCGGACCGCGCCGAGCGTGGCGGCTTCCAGTGCCCCGGGGAGCGCGGCCGGCGTCCACAGCCCCGGGCCGTCGGTGGTGCCGGCACGCGGCGCGAACAGCAGGACGGCGGTCAGCAGGCCGGCCGCCGCCGACAGGAGCAGTTCGCGTCGCCAGGCGTCCAGCCGCGATTGCACGGCCGCCAGTCGCGACCGCGTCGCCCCCGCGTCGACGATCCACGCCGTGTCGAGGGCCGCAAGCGCCGCGACGGCCAGACACAGCAGGTAGGCGACGGCGAACCCCGAACTGGCGAGCGCGAGCGCGCCGGCCACCGCCGCGACGACGAGCCACCGCGGGGCGTCGGCGTCGACGGCGCGAACCGCGGCACCGACGGCCACCAGTGCGAACGCCGCAAGCGGGAGGTCGCCACGGAGGAACCGCGAGTAGTAGACGAGGACCGGGGCGAAGGCGAGCACTGCTGCGAGGGCGACCGTCTCGTCGTCCCGGAGCCGGGTCCGATAGAGGAGCGCGGCGACCGGGAGCAGGCCGCCGAGCGCCGCGATTGGAAGCCGGGCCGTGGCGTCGGTGGCACCGAGCAGGGCGAAGACGTGTCGGTCGACGTGGTAGAGCAGCGGCCCGCCGGCCACCGGCCGGTAGGCGAACGCGCCCGACTCCAGGTAGCGAAGCGTCCAGTAGCCGACGCGGGCCTCGTCCCAGTGGAACGGCCGGGCGCCGAGGCCGACCACCCGGACGAGCAGGGCGACCGCCGCGAGGGCAACCACGGCCGGGACAACGCGGTCCCGTCCCGTGGAGTCGGCGGCGTCGGAACTCATCGTCCCCCATGCGGAGCCGCCCCCATACGTGTTTTCCGGTTGCCGGCCGCCCGGGACGCCTCGACCTTGCGGGTCCCGCCGGGTCGCTCCGCGCCGAGCCACCGTCCGGCCCCCTCCACAAGAGTCATTCCCCGTCGGCGCCCGAACCCCGACGTGAGCGTGCTGGATTCGCTCCCGAGTCGGCCGCTGGGCCGTGGGGAACTGACGTCGCTGAACCGTGCGGATGCGGTCGACCTCGCGGTGTCGGTCGAGTCAGAGGGCGAGGCCGAGAGCCTGCTCGTTGCGACCGACGACTGGGTGACCGGGCTCGCGTTCGACGGCGAGGGGTGGCGGCTGATAGAGCGGGTAGCCCTCGACGGCGACACCGAACGGATCGACGGTCTCCAGGCCTGCGAGGCCGCGATCCTCGAATGGCGGGGAGCCGACGGCGGGGACGCCGACTCCCCGGCGGACGGCTGACCGGTCCCTGTCGCCGGAGCGGGCGGGGACTTAAGGGGGCCCCGGCGGAACGTCCGATCATGTACGACGATATTCTGCTCCCCACCGACGGGAGCCCCGCGGCGGCGTCGGCGCTCGACCACGCGATCGACCTCGCTCGGACCTACGACGCCCAGGTACACGCGCTGTACGTCGTCGACGCCTCGGCGTACGCCGGCGTCGAAGCCGGGAGCGAGATGCTGATCCGCGGGCTCGAAGACGAGGGCAACGCGGCGGTCGACCGCGTCCGCGAGGCCGCCGAGGAGGCGGGCGTCCCGGTGACGACGACGGTCGAGACCGGCAACCCCTACCGGGGGATCCTCGACTACGCCGACACGGCGGGGATCGATCTGATCGTGATGGGCACACACGGACGGAGCGGGCTCGAACGGTTCCTCCTCGGGAGCGTGACCGAGCGGGTCGTCAGGAGCGCGGACGTCCCCGTGTTGACCGTCCGCGAGCCGGATCAGGACGCCGAGGGGGAGTAAGCCGGACAAAGGGCCCTCTTCGGTCGGACCGGCCACGGGGGGCATTCTCCCCGCTACGGGGGTCATTCGTCCCCGCTGCGGGGACACGAACCACCATAAAGAGTTTTGCCCCCCTCCGCCGAACGCGCGGACATGACCGAACACACCGTCGAGTTCGTCGGCACGGACGAGACCATCGAGGTTTCCGAGAAGGAGACCGTGCTCAAGGCCTGTCTGCGTGAGGGCATCGCCCAGGAGTACTCCTGCCGCGTGGGGATGTGCCTGGCCTGCTCCGCGGAGATCGTCGAGGGCGAAGTGACCCAGCCCGCGGCCCGCGGCCTGACCGACGAGGAAGCCGAGGAGTACGCGCTGACCTGCATGGCGCGGCCGCTGTCGGACCTGACGCTCGACCGCGGGAAATACCCCCCGAGCATCGAGGACGACGCCGCCGCGACGAGTGCGGCGGCTGCCGACGACGACTGATCGACCCACGACGACTGATGGGCCCGCGGCGGGCACGACGAGGATCCGTTCTCCGGACGTAGCGACGCGGCGGCCAGTCAGTCAGCCGTCGACGTCACCGCGCAGTTGTTCGGCCCCAGCTCCAGTTCGAAGGCCTCGTCCTCGCTAGCCGCGTCACGTCCGAGGTTGATCGCGACGATCCGCTCGTAGTTCGCCGGGCGCGGCGGGAGGTCCTCGCCCACCCGCGGGACGAACGTCGACTCGTCGAGCGAGAGTACCGACAGGCGATCGAACAGGTCCCCGACGGTCGCGGTGTAGGTGCCGTCCGGCGCCGGATCGGTCCCGGACCCGTAGTGGCCGGGGGCGACGACGGCTTCCCGCGGCTGGTCGGCGAGCCATCCCGTGAGCGTGCGGTAGAGCCGCCCGGCCGCGTCGCGTGCACCCTCGTCACCGGTTTCCAGGTCCGGCCGCGCGACGCCGTCGAGAAAGACCAGATCACCCGTCAGCAGCAGGTCGCCGACGCGGAGGGCGGTCATCTCGGTGGTGTGACCGGGGGCGTGGACCGCTTCGAGGGTCGTCTCGCCCAGCGGGAGGGACTCGCCGTCCGCGAGGAGGCGCGCCTCGAAGTCGAGGCCGCGGTCGCGCGCGCCAGCCGGAAGCACCGCCGCGGCGTCGGTCGCAGCCGCCACGTCGCGGACGCCGCTGACGTGGTCGGCGTGAACGTGTGTGTCGACCGCGTAGCGCAGCGTCGCCCCCCGGGCCGCGGCGTCGGCGGCGTAGCGCTCCGCAAAGGCCGCAAGCGGGTCGACGACGGCGGCCTCGTCGCCCGCGACCACGAGGTGAGCCACACAGCCGCTGGAGGGGCGCTGGTACTGGAGGACCGATACCGCCGGTGGCGACGGCGACGGCGACCGATCGACCTCGACCGCGCGGTAGACCCGGGCCCAGCCGGTCATCCCGCCCTCCAGGTTGACGGCGTCGACGCCGGCCTCGCGCAGTAGTTCGGCCACGTGATCGCTCGACTCCCCGCGAGCACAGACGACCACGATCGGTTTGTCGAGGCCGGCGACCAGTTCGGCGGGGTCCCCGGCGACTTCGGCCTGGACGAACCGCATCAGGGGCACCTGGGCCGCCGTCACGCCGGGGCCGTCGATCGACCACGACTCGAACTCGTCGCGGTCGCGGACGTCGAGCACCGTGAGCGGCGCCCCCGAGCGGATCCGTTCTGCGAGTGCCCCGGGGTCGACCCCGACGCCGTCCCGAAGGGCCGCCGCGACGCTGGCTGCTGGCATACGCGCGTTTCGGGCCGGAGCCGAATAAGCCCGCCGCGCGGGACGGGTCACGGAGGGCCGGGCGCGGCCGTCGCGTCCGGCCCCCACGAGCGAACGTTCAAGCGCCCGCTCGCCGTAGCTGTAGTCATGGACGGCGCCGAGTTCCGAAACGCGGTCGAGGAGGAGAAGGCGACGCAACTGGACCGGCTCGGCTCGGAGAAGCTCCTGGTCGGGCTGACGGAGGCGACGCTCGAAGCCGAGCGCGTCCTCGACGTGGCGGCGCTGTCCGAACACGCCGCCCGCGGGACCTTCCGAACGTGGGCGGCCGACGAGTCCCACGAGGAGGCCCGCGCGGCCTTCGAGACGCTCGAAGCCCAGGAGGACGAACACCTGCGGCGGGTGCTCGACGCCCTCGACCGGGACGACGAACCCGACTCGACGGACGGCGGGCCGATGCACTCCTATCTCCGCGGGCGCGAGGACACCGTAGAGCGCGTGGCCGGCGGGATGGTCGGGCGGCCGCTGGTGAGCGTCCGGACCCACACGCAGGTGATCAGCTTCTTCGTCAACGAGCAGGACGAGCGGAAGGCGAACCTGTTCCGGGACCTCAAGACAGAGACCGCGGCGGTGATCGACGACGGCCTGGCGCTTCTGGAGTCGCTGTGTGCCGAAGCCGACGACTGGGAACGGGCCAGCATGGTCGCCGGGTACGTGATTCAGGTCGCCTACGACGACTACGCCGACTCCCTGCAGGACCTGGGGTTGTCCCCGAAATCGCTCTGCTAGCCCGACCGGTTCTCACCGGATCGCGAGCCGCCGGGCGTCCGTGTGCCGGCGCCGCACCGCCGCTGCAGCGTTTTGTGTCCGGGCGCCCACGTCACACCATGACACGCGGTATCGACCGACGGGGGTTCCTGGCGGCCGGCGGCGCGGCGCTCCTGGGGCTGGCCGGCTGTTCGGGTCGCTCCGGGACGGACGGCGCGGGGGACGGCCCCGGCGACGGTGGAACCACCTCGGCGGCGACCGGGGAGCCGTCCCCGGGGACGGACGAACCGGCCGACTGGCCGACGCCGACCGATCCGCCGGCGACCGTCCCGCTCGCGTCCGAACGGCTCCCGACCCACCACGGCCCCGCGGCGGTCCGGGAGCGGATCGTCAACGGCGGCCCCCCCAAGGACGGCATTCCCTCCGTCGACGACCCGTCCTTCGAATCTCCCGCCGCGGCGGCGGAGTGGCTCGACCCCGGCGGCGTCGTCTTCGGGGTCGCCCGCGGCGGCGACGCCAGGGCCTACCCCCAGGGGATCCTCGCGCACCACGAAATCGTCAACGACGTCCTCGACGGGGACCCGGTCGCGGTCACCTACTGCCCGCTGACCGGCACGGCGATGGGGTTCGAGCGCGGGGAGACGACCTTCGGCGTCTCCGGGGACCTCGTCAACAGCAACCTCGTCATGTACGATCGGGCGACCGACTCGCGGTGGCCACAGATGCTCGCCACCGCGGTGGAGGGGCCGTACGCGGGTGGCTCCCTCCGGGAGTTCCCAGTGGCCTGGACGACCCTGGCGGCCTGGCGGACGGCTCACCCCGACACCGCGGTCCTCTCGCGGGACACCGGGTACGCACGCAACTACGCGAACGATCCGTACGGCGGGTACAACCCGCGCGTCGGGTACTACGACAGTAACCGACTGCTGTTCCCCGCGCTGGAAACCGCAGACCGGGACGCCCCGGGGCTGAAGGAGGTCGTCTCGGGGGTCCGCGTCGACGGGGTCGTCGCTGCCTTCCTGAAGCGGACGCTCCGGGAGACGGGGGTGCGGTCGACGGCGGCCGACGGGGGACGCCTGGTCGCGGTCCACGACCCCGCCCTCGACGTGGCCCGCGTCTACCGGAACCCCGACGGCGCGACGGTCGAACCGGACAACAGCTCCGGGGGCAGACCCGCCGACGGGAGCGCGGCGGGCGTCGTCCGCGTCGACGGCGACGCACACCCGCCCGACGACCTTCCGCTTCCCGCGGTCCGGAGTTTCGACGCGATGTGGTTCGCCTGGTACGGCTTCTACCCCGACGGGACGCTGGTCGTATGAGCGGGCGCCTCGGGTCGGCGCGGTCGGTCGTCGGCCGCACGGCGCTCGCGCTCCGCGCGGTCGCCGGCCGGCGGGACGGGCGGGCGATCCTGGTGGGCGCGGCCGCAGGCTACCTGCTCGCCTACCTCCTTGCCGTCGGTCACCTCGGGACCGGGTTCGGTGACGTGGGCGTCTACGTCGTCGCCGACCCCCTCGCCGCGCTTTTCCGCCAGCGGGCGCCCTTCAGCTTCGAACCGGTCGCGCGACTGGCACTCGGGCCGGTCACGCTGCTGCTCGCGCCCGTCAACCTCGCCCTCGGCCTCGCGCTGGGCGGCCTCGTCGGCGCGAACCTCGCCGTGTCGTACCTGGCGTGGCGGCGACCCGAGGCTTGCGGCGTCGCCCCGGGGACGGCCTCCGCGAGCGGGGCGCTGGCGGGCGTCCCGGCGCTGCTGTCGGGGGCGGCCTGCTGTGGGCCGGTCGTCCTGCTCGCCGTCGGCGTCCAGGTGACCGCGGGGCTGCTCGCGGCCTTCCGGGTCCTCGTGCCCGTCGCCGGCCTGCTGCTCGTGGCGACGCTGTTGCTCGTCGGCCGGCGGGTCGACCCGACGCTCCTCGGCGACCGGGGGGCCGGATAGGCTGACACCCCGGCCACGCGGGTCAGGAACGTCAGGGGAAGATGCTCTCGGGCAGGTAGGCTGCCACCGTCCAGTTCGGTGCGTCGACGACCTGACTGATCTTCAGGTCGACCGCCGCCGAACAGAGCATGTACGCCTCGCCGCGGTCGAGGTCCCGCTCGCTCGTGAGGTGGTCGATCATGTGGCGGATCGCCTTCCTCGTCGCCTCGTAGAGGTCCGGCCCGATGCCGGTCGTTCCGTAGGCCGGTTCGTCCCGCCCAGTCGGGGTGAACGGGCCGCCGGTCTCGAACTGTGGCTGCTCGATCGATCGGTCCGCCAGCCGAACGCGGGCGGTGACGGACATCGGTGCCTCGATGCCGGTCACGCACACCTCGCCGTCGCCCTGGGCGGCGTGACAGTCCCCCATCGAGAGCAACCCACCGTCGACCTCGACGGGCAGGTAGACGGTCGACCCCGCCGTCAGGTGCTTGACGTCCATGTTCCCGCCGACGTCCCGCGGCGGCGTGGTGTCGTGGGCCCCCGGTTCGGCCGGCGCGAGGCCGACCGTCCCCGGGAAGGGGTCCAGCGGCACCTCGATGCCGTCGACGAACCGCGCGACGCCGTCCGCGAACTCCCAGACGTGGAGCCCGGCCTCGTCGAACTCCTCGGGCAGCAGGCCCATTCCCGCCGCGCCCGGCAGGAAGCCGGTGAACCCCCACCCCTCGTGCTCGAAGTCGAGCAGGTCGACGGCGACGACGTCGCCCGGCTCGGCACCCTCGATCGCGACCGGTCCCGTCAGCGGGTGGATGGGGTCGGTGTCGACGGCGGCGAAGTCCTCGGCTGTCGAGCCGGGTCCGATCTGCCCGTCGACCGTGTCCCGGCAGTCGAACCGGACGACGTCGCCGGGGGCGATCGTCAGGACGGGATTGAGGCTGTTGTCCCAGACGCTGTGGACGTGGGCGTCGGCGTCCGGAACCTCGTGATCGGGAGTGGGTGTCTCGTCGGACATGGTAGCGCACCACGCGGCGATCCCGTATGAATGTACCCCGGCTACGCGGGGGCAACACCGATAGACTCGCTTCGCCCGTCTATCGAACCGGACGAAGCTACGCTTCGTCGAACAGCGTCTCGCCGTCGACCATGTGAGATTCGACGGCGTCCATGTCGAGGGTGACTCCGAGCCCCGGCCGCTCGGGCACCGTGATCGACCCGTCTTCGATGACGGTCTCCTCGACCAGATCCCCCCACCAGTCGAGTTCGTAGGAGTGGTACTCGACCGCGAGGGCGTTCGTGATGGCCGTGGCGACGTGGGCCGCCGCCATCGTCGCGACCGGCGAGGAGACGTTGTGCATCGCCACGGGGACGTAGTACTGGTTCGCCAGGTCGGCGATCTTTCGGGTCTCGCGCATCCCGCCGACCTTCGGCATGTCGGGCGTGACGATGTCGACCGCCTGGGATTCGAGCAGGCGTCGGTGCTCGCTCACCCGGTATCGGTTCTCGCCGGTGGCGACCGGCGTCGTCGTCGACTCGGTGACCTCGCGCTGGACGTCGAGGTTCTCCGGGGGCACCGGGTCCTCCAGCCACCAGACGTCGAACTCCTCGAGGGCCGCCGCGAGCCGCTTGGCGCTCCCCGCCGAGAACGACCAGTGGCAGTCGAAAGCGACGTCGGCCCGGTCCCGGACCCGCTCGGTGACCGCCTGCACGATGTCGACCTTGTGCCTGATCTGGGCCGGCCGGAGGTGCCGGGTCGCCCGATCCTTCTCGAACCCGGTCGGGACGTCGAGGTCGAACTTCAGGGCGTCGTACCCCAGTTCCGAGACCACGCGCTCGGCCTCGTCGGCGCAGGCCTCCGGATTGGCCTCGCTTTCGGTGTGTAAGTCACAGTAGACCCGGACCTGGTCGCGGTACTTGCCGCCGAGTAACTGGTAGGCGGGAAGCTCCAGGATCTTGCCCGCCAGATCGTGCAGCGCAACCTCGATCCCCGAGATGGCGGTGACGGTGACGCCCTCGACGGAGCCCTCGCCGGACATCTTCTGGATCAGGTGTTCGTACAGCCGGTCGACGTCGAGCGGATTCTCCCCGATCACGAACGGCTTCATCCGCTCGATCAACTCCGGGACGCCCGCGCCCCAGTAGGCCTCGCCGGTGCCGACGATCCCGGCGTCGGTGTACACCCGCACCAGGGTCCACGGGAAGTTGCCGTCTACCATCGTCGTCTGGACGTCCGTGATCTCCACGTCGCGGCCGCCGCCCCGCTTTGCGGTCACGCCCATCGTCTCCGCGGACAGGTCCCGCATGGTGTACTCCGCGTTCGGATCGTGGAGGTCGGCGTAGTCGATTCCCATACCTCATATTCACTCTCCCCGGCGTAACTCTTTGGAGGCGCGGCTGCCGCGTCGCCGAGGGTGCCGCGGTCGACGCCGGCTTCGGAGTCCGCGGGAGGTGTCGCGGTCGACGTCGCCTCAGAGGTCCGAGAGGAGGTTCATCGCGAACGCCGTCCGCAACAGCGACGCCGAGTCCCCCCGGTCGAAGACGAGGCCGTCGGTCGCACGGACGTGATCGAGGACGTCGACCGAGGCGTGCTGGGGGGCCGCCGCGATCCCGGCGTCCTCCCCTTCGGCCCAGCGCATCACGCGCAGGTCGGACTTCGAGTCGCCCATCACCAGCACGAACGGGTCCGAAACGTCGAGCACGTCGAGTGCGGCCCCGACGCCCGCGACCTTGTTGAGTTCCCGCGACCCGATCTCGGCGGCGTCGGCGTGGTAGTACGCCACGTCGATCCGGTCGAACAGCGCGGCCGCGGACGGCGGCACGTCGTCGGCGTCGAGCCCGGGTGCCGCGTCGCGGTCCGCGAGCACGCCCGCGATTTCGGGGTCGGCGTCGGCGTAGTACGCCCGGGCGAGCGCAGCGCCACTGGCGGGGCAGTCGTCGGTGTCGGCGTCCCCAGGGGGGTCGTCGACAATCTCGTTCGTCCGGGCCGCGACGGCTTCGCCGAGCAAATCGAGCAGGTAGACCAGCCCGCGGTCGATCACGTCCTCGGCCTGCGGGGAGCCGATGTCGAAGTTCGGTTTGAGGGTGACGTTGAACTCGTTGCCCTGGAGGTGGACCCCCCGGCGCAGGTCCGCGGGCGCTTCGGTGAGGACCCGCCCCCTGATCGCCTCGAAGGTGTCGACCACGTCGTCGTCGAGGTCGTCGTACAGCAGGCGCTTCGTGTTCGAGCCGTGTCCCGGAGTGAACACGCCCGTTCCGGCCTCGTAGACGATGCTCACCTCGCCGGAGTGGACCAGCTCGTTCCCGAGTCCCTGGATGGCAAAGCCCTTGACGTTCTCCAGGGTCTGCCCGGTGCAGATGACGATCGGCACCCCGGCCTCGTGGAACTCCGTCAGCACGTGGAGGGTGTCGCGGGGAATCTCGTTGTCGGTGCCGCCGGCCGAGCGGAGCGTCTCATCGACGTCCAGAACGAGGGCGTTGAGGGCGCGGCCGTACTCGCTGTGGAGGTCGAGTGCGGTGAAGGCGCCGTCCCGGTCGGTCCGGGCCGCCACCTCACACAGAACGTCGCCGTCCGCGAACGCCTCGCGGATCTCCTCTTTGTGGGCGGCGAGTTCGTCACTCGCGTCCTGCCAGTACTCCAGTGCCACCCGGGAGTCGACCGGCGGGAACAGGTCGACGAAGTCCTGGTACTCCCGGAGCCGGTCGGTGTCGAACTCGTCGTAGAGGCGATAGAGGAGATCGTACCGCTTCATATTCGATAGCGGAACGCCGAGGACAAGAAGCCGGCGGGTCCGACTACCGGCCAAAAATTATGTGATTCGACACCATCACCCCGGTAGCAGTGATGGCCGAGGGACCTTCCGAATCGGCGCCGCTTCCGGACGTACCGTCGGCGGAGTCGACCCACCGCGACGTGAACGGCGTGACGCTGCACGTCGTCGCCGCGGGCGATCCGGCCGACCCGCTCGTCGTCCTCCTGCATGGGTTCCCCGAGTTCTGGTACGAGTGGCGGGGATACGTCGAGCCGCTGGTCGAGGCGGGGTATCGCGTGCTCGTCCCGGATCAACGCGGCTACAACCGCAGCGACAAGCCGGCGGGACTCGACGCCTACCGCATCAGCGAACTCTCCCGGGACGTCGTGGACCTCGTGGCCACCGAGGGCCGCGAGGCGGCGCACGTCGTCGGGCACGACTGGGGGGCGGCCGTCGCCTGGGACCTTGCGCTCCGCCACCCCGACGTGGTCGGGCACCTGGGCGTCATTAACGTCCCCCACCCCACGGTGTTCGAGGCGGTGCTGACCTCGAATCTCACACAACTGCGAAAGAGCTGGTACATGTTCTTCTTCCAGTTCCCCCGCATCCCGGAGTGGTACGCCAGGCAGAACGGCTTCGACTTCATGATCACCACGATGGACGAGGGGTCGCGACCGGGGACGTTCACCGGGACGGACTTCGACCGGTACCGGCGGGCGTGGCGCAGGAACGACGCACTCACCGCGATGATCAACTGGTATCGGGCGCTGTTCCGACGGAGGGAGGACCCCCCACGCGAGCGAGTCGGGGCGCCGACGCTCGTCGTCTGGGGGGAGCAGGATCAGGCACTGGTCCCCGAGATGGCGTCGCGGAGCGTGGAGTACTGCGACGACGGGCGACTCGAACGGCTGCCCGAGAACACGCACTGGGTCCCCCACGAGGCCCCGGAGCGCATCGCCGACCTGCTCAGGGAGCATCTCGACCCGTCCGGGGCGTCGCCCCGGGGGACCAGTTGAGATCGGCACGCCCGAGGCTCGTGTGGACGCCCGGCACCGAGCCATCCGCCCCCGACGACGAGCGGGCGCACCGTACTATCGGTGGCGCAGTCGGCGTCGCCGGGTGGGAAACCCTCATACCGATTCGGCTCCCACGGGCATCCATGAGCGATTGGACCGACGCCATCGTGGGCGATCGCATGGTCGTCGACCGCGAATTCTCGGATCGGGTGTCGAACTCGAAGTTCTCGAACCAGGAGTGGGGACTCATCATGACGGCCACCGACCTGGAGATCGAACACGCCGACGACCCCGACCGCGCCCAGATCGTCGCGAACACCGAGAACCTCTCCCAGATCATGCCCGAACTGGAGGAGGTCCGCAACCAGATGCCGTCGATGGGCGGCGAGAAGGGCGGCGGGTCCGGGGGTTCGGGGAGCGGCATCGTCGATCAGGTCAAGGGCGCTCTCGGTCTCGGCAACGGACAGGCAAAGCGCCAGGAGCGCACCCGGGCGGCGGAGAAACTCACCCAGGAGTACGCGACGGAACTCCAGCGGCACCTCGAATCCAAGGGCAAGTGGGACCAGGTGCGGGTCGCCTACCAGGAGTAACTCGGCCCCGCGTCGTCGGTCGGGATCGGGGGGAGCGAATCCGGGCTACAGTTCGTCGCCGCCGTGGAACAGCGTCAGCTCCTCGGCCTCGTAGATGTTGATCAGTTCCGTGACGATCTCGTCGTAGCTCTCCTCTTCGATCCGGAGGCTGTCGAGCCGTTCGACGGTCTCGTCGTCGAGGTGGATCTGCGGCATAGTTTGTCGATGCCCCCCCGGCAATTTAACTCCGTCGTCGGGGGAGCCGCCGGCCGCAGCCGACCGGTCGCTCGGGCGGCGACGCGGCCGGACGCCCCCGTCGACGCTCCGGTTACAGCCGATCCAGGATCGCGTCGGTGACCTCGTCGGTCGTCGCCTCCCCGCCGAGGTCGGCGGTCCGCGGGCCGTCGGCCAGGACGCCCTCGACCGCCGTCCGGACCTCGCCGCCGGCCTCGTCGTAGCCGAGGAACTCCAGCAGCATCGCCGCCGAGAGGATCGCCGCCGACGGGTTGGCGACGCCCTCGCCCGCGATGTCGGGTGCGGTCCCGTGGACCGGCTCGAACAGCCCGCGCTCGGCGCCGACGTTCGCCGAGGGGAGCAGGCCGAGGCCGCCCACCAGGCCAGCCGCCAGGTCCGACAGCACGTCGCCGGCGAGGTTCGGGCAGACGACCACGTCGAACTGCGTCGGGTCCAGGCAGACACGGGTGGCGAAGGCGTCCATCAGGACCTCCTCGGTCTCGACGCCGTTCTCCTCGGCGACGTCGACGACGGCGTCCCGGAAGCGGCCGTCCGTTTCCCGCATCACGTTCGCCTTGTGGGCGACCTGGAAGCCCTCTTTGTCGCGCTCGTCCACGTAGTCGCAGGCGAACTCCGCGAGGCGCTCGGAGGCCGAGGTGGTGACGACCCGCGTCAGCGTCGAGAGGTCGTCGCTCAGGCGGTCCTCGTGGCCCGCGTAGACGCCCTCCGTGTTCTCGCGCAGGAAGACCAGATCCGTCTCCGGGCGGAGCGCGTCGACGCCGGGGTAGGCTTTCGCCGGCCGGACGTTGACGAAAGAGTCGACGGCCTCCCGGAGCGGGAGGATGACGTCCGCGGCGGTCTCGCCCGCTGCGCCGAACAGCGTCGCGTCCGCCTCGGCGGCCAGGTCGTAGGTCTCCTGGGGCAGTGCCTCGCCGGTCTCGTTTCTGACCGCGTCGCCGGCGTCGGCCTCGACGAACTCGAAGTCGTCGACGGCTTCGAGCACGCGCCGCGCCGCGGGGATCACTTCCTGGCCGATTCCGTCGCCGGGGATGACGGCGATGGTGTCTGACATGCCGACATCTCCGACGGTCTCGGGGTAAGGTGTGTCGGTTCGTGACCGTCGGCCAACCGGTACGGTGTGCAGTCGACCCTTCGAAAAACGAGAGCGACCCCCGGTCGGTCAGTCCAGGTCGACGTACGGCAGGGACTCGGCGACCGCGCGGGTGGCGTCGGCGTTGGACTTCATCAGCGCCGTGGTGTCCCAGACGCCGTCGACGAGTGCCCGCCGCTGGGCGTCGTCGACCTCGACGTCGACGGTGCGGTCGCCGTAGTGAACCTGTTCGGCCTCGACGTCGACTTCGATGTCGGCGTCGGGGTTCTCGTCGACCCAGTCCTGGAGGTCCTCGATCGTCTCGGTGTCGGCGGTGACCGTGGGGATGCCCAGCGCGAGACAGTTGCCGGCGAAGATCTCGGCGAAGGACTCCCCGATCAGGGCGTCGATCCCCCAGCGCATCAGCGCCTGGGGGGCGTGCTCGCGCGAGGAGCCACAGCCGAAGTTGGCGTTGACCACCATGATCGAGGCCTCCTTGAACCGGTCCTCGTTCATCGGGTGGTCCTTCTCCTCGTCGTCGTCGTCGAAGCGCAGGTCGAAGAAGGCGAACTGTCCCAGGCCGTCGAAGGTGACGACCTTCATAAAGCGCGCGGGGATGATCTGGTCGGTGTCGATGTCGTTGCCCCGGATCGGGATGCCCGTGCCGGTGGCCTCCTTGACCTCGGGAATTTCGACCTCGCTTTCTTCCGTACCGCTGCTCATGCGAGGCTCACCTCCTTCAGTTCGCGCACGTCGGTCACTTCGCCCTCGATCGCCGCCGCGGCGACCATCCGGGGGTTCATCAGCACAGTCCGGCCGTCCTTCGAGCCCTGCCGGCCGATGAAGTTCCGGTTCGACGAGGAGGCACACGCCTCGTCGCCCTCCAGCTGGTCCTCGTTCATGCCCAGACACATCGAACAGCCGGCGTTGCGCCAGTCGAAGCCGGCCTCGGTGAAGACTTCCTTCAGGCCCTCCTCCTCGGCGGCTTTCTGGACGCGCTGGCTGCCGGGGACGACCATCGCGCGGACGTCCTCGTGGACCTCGCGGCCCTTCACCAGCTTCGCGGCCCGGCGCAGGTCCGGCAGCCGCGAGTTGGTACAGGAGCCCAGGAAGGCGACGTCGATCTCGTAGCCGTTCATCGTGTCGCCGGGCTCGACGCGCATGTGTTCCTGGGCGCGACGCGCCGTGTCCTGCTTGGCTTCCGGAAGCTCTTCGGGTTCCGGGATCGGCTCGTTGATGCCGACGCCCTGGCCCGGGGTGGTGCCCCAGGTGACCATCGGTTCGAGCGCGTCGCCGTCGATCTCGACGTGGTCGTCGTAGACGGCGTCCTCGTCGCTCCGGATGGACTCCCAGTAGGGCTTGAGCCGCTCGAAGGCCTCGGGGTCGTCTTCGAACTCGTCGGTCTCGGCGAGCCACTCGTAGGTGGTCTCGTCGGGGTTGACGTAGCCCGCGCGGGCACCCCCCTCGATCGACATGTTACAGATCGACATCCGCCCCTCCATGCCGAGGTCCTCGATGGCCTCGCCGGCGTACTCGTAGACGTAGCCGACGCCGCCCTCGGTCCCCAGTTTGCGGATGATCTGGAGGATCACGTCCTTGGCCTCGACGCCGTCGCTGAGTTCGCCGGTGACCTCGATTTTCCGGACGTCCTGTTTCTCCATGGCGACACAGCCCGTCGCGAGCACGTCCCGGATCTGGGAGGTGCCGATCCCGAAGGCGAGCGCACCGAAGGCGCCGTGGGTCGAGGTGTGGCTGTCGCCACAGACGATCGTCTTCCCGGGCTGGGTGATCCCCTGCTCCGGGCCGATGACGTGGACGATTCCCTGGTTACCGGTCGTCGGGTCGTCGAACTGGATGCCCGCCTCGCGGACGTTCTCCTCCAACTCGGCCATCATCGTCTCGGCGGCGTCGTCGCTGTAGGGACGCGACTGGTCGGCCGTCGGGACGATGTGGTCGACGGTGGCGTGGGTGAGTTCGGGATAGGCGACCTCCAGATCGCGCTCCCGAAGCATCCCGAACGCCTGCGGGCTCGTCACCTCGTGGATGAGGTGCAGGCCCACGAACAGCTGGGTCTGTCCCGTCGGCAGTTCCGTTACCTTGTGCTTCTCCCAGACCTTGTCGTACAGTGTTCGCTCGCTCATTTACGTGTCTCCGAATACGTCCTCGGCGGACGTTACGCTGTCGGCTCGGTCGGTCGCCACACTCATTGCCGGCGCTCCCGGCCCCCGTCGGTGGCCGCCTCCTCGTTCCAGGAGAACAGCTCGCGGAGCCGCTCGCCGACCTGCTCGATCTCGTGGTTCTCCTCGCGCTCGCGGAGCTGCCAGTACGATGGTCGGTTGGCCTGGTTCTCCGCGATCCACTCGCGGGCGAACTCGCCGTTCTGGACCTCCTCCAGCGTCTGCTCCATGTTCTCGCGGACGTGCTCGTCGAGGATCTCGTCGCCCTTGGCGAGCCCGCCGTACTCGGCGGTGTCCGAGACCGACTGCCACATCTCGCTCAGGCCGCCCTCGTACATCAGGTCGACGATGAGCTTCAGCTCGTTCATGCACTCGAAGTACGCCATCTCCGGCGAGTAGCCGGCGTCGACGAGCGTCTCGTAGCCCTGCTTGACCAGGGAGGTGACGCCGCCACAGAGGACGGCCTGCTCGCCGAACAGGTCGGTCTCGACCTCCTCGCGGAACGTCGTCTCGATGACGCCCGCGCGGGTGCAGCCGATGGCCTTCGCGTAGGCCAGTGCCTCGTCGCGGGCGTCGCCGGTGACGTCCTGGTAGACGGCCAGCAGGCCGGGCGTCCCCTGATCGTTGACGTAGTTCCGGCGCACCAGGTGCCCCGGCGACTTCGGCGCGACCATCGTCACGTCGACGTCCTCGGGGGGCTGGATCTGGTTGAAGTGGATGTTGAAGCCGTGGGCGAACTGGAGGGTGTCGCCGGCCTCCAGTTCGTCGCGGATGGACTCGAAGACGGCCGGCTGGGCCGTGTCCGGCACCAGCACGGACACGACGTCGGCCACGGCGGCCGCCTCGACGGGCGTCGCCACGTCCAGTCCGTCGGCGCGGGCGGCCTCCCGCGAGGACGACCCCTCGCGGAGCCCGACGACCACGTCGACCCCGCTCTCTGCGAGGTTCTGTGCGTGGGCGTGTCCCTGGCTGCCGTAGCCCAGTACGGCCACGGTCTCTTCCTCGATTAGCGAACTGTCCGCGTCGTCGTCGTAGTAGACCTCGCTGTCGAACTCGGCCTCTGTGTCGTCTGTCATGGGTTGGATCGTTTGTGGTGGGTTCCCGCTCCCCCCAATGTGTTTCGTTCCGCGGCCGTCGGGGGAGCGGCGGGGCGTCCCGCCGACCGGCCGGTGACTACTGCGAGTGTGGCGCCGCAGTCTCGCGGGGGCCCCGCTCCAGGGCAGCGCTCCCGGTACGGGTGATCTCGCGGATGCCGAACCGCTCGAAGGTGTCGATGGCGTTGTCGATGGTGCTCTCGGTGCCGGTCACCTCGACGGTCACCGACTCCGCGCTCGCGTCGACCACGGTCGCGTCGTACATCTCGGCGACCGCGGCGACCTGGTCGGGGTGTTCGCCGTCGATCTTGATGAGCGCGAGCTCGCGACACACCGCGTCCTGGTCGAGTTCGCGCACCGACACGACCGGGATGAGCTTCGCGAGCTGTTTTTTCGCCTGCTCGATGCCCGGTTCGGGCTCCTCGACGACGAGGGTGATCCGGGCGAAGTCCTCGTTCTGGGTCGCGCCGACGGTCAGCGATTCGATGTTGAACTGACGCCGGCTGAACAGGCCCGACACGCGGGCGAGCACGCCGGGTTCGTGGGTGACCAGCGCCGACAGCACGGCCTCCCTGACCTCCGGTTCGGCCTCGACCTCGGGGTCGATGCGGATGCCCTGTGCGTTGCGCCGGCCCTCGGGGTGGGGGCGTTCCTCGGGGGCGGGTCCCTTCAGCCCGTGGTCCGGGGCGTCCTCGGAGACGTGGGCGTCCTCGGGCGTCGCGTCCGTGTCCGGGGTGCGGTCCGCGTCGCTCATAGCTGGTCCTCCGTGAGCGCGAACTTCCCGTTGGCCCCGCCCGAGGGGACCATCGGGTAGACGTTCTCCGCCGGGTCGACGTGGAAGTCGATCACCGAGGGGCCGTCGTAGTCGAGGGCCTCCTCGACGGTCGGCGCGACTTCGTCGTACTCGTCGACGCGCCAGCCGCGGGCGCCGAAGGCTTCGGCGATCCGGTCGAACTCCGGACACCAGTTGTACTGGGCGGCCATCCGCCGGCGCTCGTAGAAGGCGTCCTGCCACTGGCGGACCATCCCGATGTACTCGTTGTTGAGGATCGCAACGGTGATATCGAGGTTCTCGCGGACCGCAACCGCGATTTCCTGCATCGTCATCAGGAACGAGGCGTCGCCGTCGAAGCAGATCACGTCGCGATCCTCCTGGCCCTGCTGGTCGGCCGCGATCCGGGCGCCGATCGCCGAGGGGAGGCCGTAGCCCATCGTGCCGAGGCCGTGGGAGGACACCCACGTTCGCGGCTCCGAAAAGGTCCAGTACTGGGAGGCCCACATCTGGTGCTGGCCGACGCCGGTGGTGACGATGGTGTCGTCGTCGGTGGCGGCGTCGAAGGCCTCGACGACGAACTGCGGCTTGAGCGGTTCGTCCTCGGGTGCCGCGTAGTCCATCGGGTACTCCTCTTTCCACTGGAGGCACTGCTCGCGCCACTCGCGGGCGTCGGGCGAGCGCTCGATCGTCCCGTCGAGTTGATCGAGCACGCGACCCGCATCGCCCACCAGTTCGTACTCCGCGTTGACGTTCTTCGAGATCTCGGCGGGATCGATGTCGATGTGGATGATCTCGGCCTCGGGGGCGAACGTCTCGACGCCGCCGGTCAGGCGGTCGTCGAAGCGGGTCCCGATCGCGATCAGCAGGTCAGTGTGGGTGATCGCCATGTTCGCGTACCCGGTGCCGTGCATCCCGGCCCACGACAGACAGAGGTCGTGGTCCTCGGGGAACGAGCCGATGCCGGGCATCGTCGTCACCACGGGGATGCCGTGTTCGATCGCGAACGCGCGGGCCGTCTCGGCGGCGTCGGCCTTGACGACGCCGCCGCCGAACAGCAGCAGGGGCTTCTCGGCGCGCTCGATGGCCCGGGCGGCCACCTTCACGTCCTGTTCGTCGGCCTCCATCTGGGGGTTGTACGTCTCGGGCGGCCGCGGCGACCCCGGATCGCGCCCGGTCTCGCCCTGCGTGACGTCCTTCGGGAGGTCGACCAGCGTCGGGCCGGGCCGGCCGGTGCCCGCCAGCGAGAACGCCTCGCCGACAGCGTCGCCGACGGTGTCCGGGTCCGACGCGAAGTAGTTGTGCTTCGTGATCGGGGTCGTGACGCCGATGGTGTCGGTCTCCTGGAAGGCGTCGCTGCCGACCATGTCGCTCGGTACCTGGCCGGTGAGCGCCAGCATCGCGTCCGAGTCCATGTTGGCGTCGGCGATCCCGGTCACGAGGTTCGTCGCCCCTGGCCCGGAGGTCGCGAGTGCGACCCCTGGCTCGCCGGCGACGACGCCGTAGGCGTCGGCGGCGTGGGCCGCGCCCTGCTCGTGGGCCATCATCACGTGCCGGATCTGCGAGGAGTCGTACAGCGCGTCGTAGACGGGCATGATGGCGCCGCCCTGGACGCCGAAGGCCGCCGTCGCCTCTGCCTTCTCCAGGGCCGTGATCACCGATTCGGCGCCGGTGGTGACCTGGTCGGTCGCCTCGTCGACGCCGTCCTCGCCCCCCCGATCGGCGGTGGCCTCGTGCTCGGGTTCGGGCGTCGCCTCGGCGTCCTCGGGGTCGTCCGTGGCGGTGGCTCGTTCGCTCATGTGGCCCCTCCGTTGCTGGTGGTCGTCGGGCGATACCTCGCGGGTCGACTGGCGGATCGGATCATGGTCGGTGTGGGTGAGTGTGTGACTGCGAACGGTTCGGTCGCCTGTGAGAAGGGATGATGTGGGGCTAAACCGCCCCTACGATCGCGTCGGCCCAGCGCGACGACTGTCCGACCGCAACGGGCGCCGCCGTGACAGGTCGCGTCATCGTATGCCATCGAACTCATGCCGCCACCATAATCCTTTCGAGACGCGTGGAACCGACGGCGGACGGCGTGCCGGTCGTCCACACGTGGCGAACGGCTCGAAGCGGGAGGGCGTCCGCTGGGCGAACGGTTCACCCGCGGCTCGCCGCGGTGAGCGACCGTGGGGGAGGCCATCAGGTCCGGACCTCCTCCCGCTTGCGGACGCCGATCTCGTCGGCGAACCGCTGCAGCGTGGCCATGGTGACCTGCTGCTTGTCGGCGCCGTAGTCCTTGACCTGCCGGGTCACTTCCCGGACCTCGGTTTCGGTCGGGTCGTAGCCGGCCTCCTCCAGGCGCTTTCGCACCGAGTGGGTGCCGGTGTGCTTGCCGAGCACGAACTCGCGGGTCGCGCCGACCATCTCGGGCGTCATGACGCCCGGTTCGAACGTGTCGCTGTTCTCGAGGACGCCCGCGGCGTGGATGCCGCTCTCGTGGGAGAAGGCGTTCCGTCCCACGACCGGCTTGTTCGCCGGGACCGGGATGTCGCTTGCGGCCTCGACCTGGCGCGACAGTTCCGTGATCCGCTTCGTGTCGATGCCGGTGTCGACGCCGTACAGCGACTCGGCGGCCATGACGACCTCCTCGTAGGCGGCGTTGCCGGCGCGCTCCCCGATGCCGTTCACCGAGACCTGCGCCTGGGCGGCGCCGTGCTCGAAGCCGGCCATGGCGTTGGCCGCGGCCAGCCCGAAGTCGTCGTGGGTGTGGACGTCGACTCGTGCGTCGGTGTGTTCACAGACCGTCTCGACCATCGCCCCGAACCGGGTCGGCGTCCCCACGCCGCAGGTGTCGGGGATGTTGATCCAGTCGACGCCGGCGTCGCTGACGGCCTCGACGATCTCGACCAGGAAGTCGTAGTCGGTCCGCGTGGCGTCCATCGGCGAGAACATCGCATCGACGCCGGCCTCCTTGACGCGTTCGACGCTCTCTACGGCCCGCTCGACCGCCTCCTCGCGGGAGGCGTGCATCGAGTCCGCTAGCTGGACGTCGCTGGTCGAGACGAACACGTGGACGAGGTCGACGCCCGAGTCGAGCGCCGCCTCCACGTCCTTCTCGACCACGCGAGCGAGGCCACAGACGGTCACGTCCGAGGCCGCCGCGATGTCGCTGACGGCCTCGAACTCCGCGTCCGAGTTCACCGGGAAGCCCGCCTCGATGACGTGCGTCCCCATCTCATCCAGCGTGGCGGCGATGTTTCTCTTCTCCTCGTAACTGAACGAAGTGCGTGGAGACTGCTCGCCGTCGCGGAGCGTGGTGTCGAAAATCCGTACCGTGTCTATCTCGGAGTTGGACTTATCTAACGTGCCCTGGAAGAACTCGATCCGCCGGCTTGGCCGACGAATCCTCCGACTCCGATGTATGGTGGGACATCGTACTGATGTGAAGACGCTACCCGATATATAAAAGTGTCCTTCTGCTCGGCGCCGGATTGGCCGACTGTGAAGACCCATCCGGCCCGTACCGACGCTCTCTACGGCGACATCGTCGGAACAGCCAGGTACCCATCGCCGAAAGTCTGTGGCGACGCTGGCGACGGTCGGCACCGCTCGATCCGGGTCGAACGCCAGATTTTCCCCGGGTTTCGTGTCGATCCGTCCGCCGTGACGCCTCGCGCGCGGCGGAAAACTGGACGCTCGAACACCGTCGGGGGGCTGTCGGCTGCTCCCCGCCGGGCACCCCCGGGACCCGACGGCGCCGGAGTCGACGCCACCGGAGTCGACGTCGCCGGTACCGAACGCTTTTCTCGCCGCCCGACGAGGGGGGCGATATGAGCGAGTTCGACCTCGATCTGCGGAACGCCGAGACCCACCTCGAAACCGAGGACATCGAGGGGAGCGTGATCCTGGGCGTGCTCGACGGGTCGACGGAGCCCGAAGAGTGGGTCGCGGGCGTCGAGTCCGGCAACGTACTCGTCCTCGCGATCGAGGGCGACCTCAACAAACTCGCGGCGGGGTTCGCCCGCGAGGTCAAGGACATGGGCGGCCAGTTGATGCACTTCCGGCAGATGCTGGTCGTCACCCCGCCTGGCGTCGACATCGACACCGGTCGGCTGGACTGACTCCCTAGTCGCCGACGGACCGGACCTCCGACGTCCGCGGCCGACGGCCCGATCACCCTGCCTCGAACGTGAGGTAGTGGCCGTCCGCGTCCCGGACCCTGACCCCCGTCTCGTGGTCCTGCCGCGACTGGCATCGGCCCGCGATGGCGTCGGCCGCGGCGCCCGGATTCGCCGTCGCAAAGCCCAGGTCGACGTGGACGCCGCCGCGGGCGTCCGCGAGGCCGAGCTGTGGCTCCCACAGTTCGAGGTCGAAGGGGCCCCGGAGCCGGACCCGCCGGCGACGCTCCCCGCGGTCGACCGGTTCGAACCCCAGCGCGCGGTACGTTTCCTCGGCGGTCGACAGCGACTCGACCTCGAGGACGACCTCGAACACCCCGCCCGGATCAGCGCCGCCGGCCTCGCCGTTGTTGCCGAGTTCGACGCAGTGGCCGTCGGGGTCGTCGACGTAGATCGACCGGTACTCCCCGAACTCCACGACGTCGGGGTCGAGGTCGGCGAGGCGCTCCTCCCACGTCGGGAAGGCGTCCGGCGGCGTCGACAGCGCGTAATGCAGGTGCAGGGCTCCCCGGGGAACCGTCGACGGGCGCCGGAGGATCAGGTCGGTTTCGCCGACCGCGTAGGCGACTTCCCCGTCGGCGACGGCCTCTGGACGCAGGCCGAGTCGCTCCTCGTAGAACGCCCGGGCGCGGTCGAGATAGCGGACTTCGAGGGCCAGATGCGAGAGGCCGTCGAGCATACCAGGCCTACGGGCGGGGGGCAAAAAAGGTGGTCGGCGGGCCGAAACGCGGGTTGGCAGGTCCGATCGCCCGACACCGTCCGGACACTTATCCCCGTCGCCCCCGTGGGACACACCATGCCGATGAAAGGCGGCGACGGGCCAAGGGTACACGAGGTCGACCGGTGGGACGGCGGCGTCGGATGGATCGCACACCCGGAGGAGGGGATGCAGCGGGCGAGTCACGCCCTCGCGGTCGACGGCGACGTCTGGGTCGTCGACCCGGTCGACGCCCCCGGGATCGACGACCTGCTCTCCGAGTTCGGCGACGTCGCCGGCGTCGTGGTGGGGCTCGACAGACACCTCCGGGACGCGGCGACGGTCGCGACCCGCCACGACGTCCCGGTGTACGTTCCGGGGTGGATGTCGGGCGTCGAGGAGGAGCTGTCGGCCCCGGTCGAACGGTTCGGCCGCGAACTCGCCGACACCGGGTTCCGGGCGATCAAGGTCGTCGACTCCTCGTTTCCGCCCTGGCAGGAGGTGGCCCTGTACGACGAGGACGGCGGCACGCTGGTGGTTCCCGAAGCGGTGGGCACCGCCGACTTCTTCCGGGCGCCCGGAGAGACGCTCGGCGTCCACCCGATGCTGCGGTGGCTCCCGCCGCGGCGGGCGCTGTCGGGGCTCTCGCCGGAGCGGGTGCTCGTCGGCCACGGCGCCGGCGTGTTCGAGAACGCCGGCCGCGCCCTCCACGACGCGCTCGCAAACGCCCGCCGGAACATCCCCGGCGCCTACCGCCGTGCGCTGACGGAAGCCCTCCGCTGACGGCGCTCCCACCGGGGCCCCCCACCGACGGTCCCCTCTCCCGGTCTCGGGGGGCGGCGCGGCCGTCGGTGCCGTTATGGGTGAGGGCCGGCCATTCGAAGGTGTGGTCTACATCACCCGCGGGCTGATCGAGGTGCTCCTCGACATGGCCGCCGAGGCCGAACCGGAGTCGGTGACGGTCGTCGTCGCGCCGACTCCGGCGGGCGAGTTCGACGTCGACCCTGGGGTTCCCGCCGAAACCCCGGTGTTGACCCACTTCTACATGCCCGAGGCCGGCGGCTCGGTGTCGGCGGTCTTCGGGATGGACCTCGGGACGCCCGCCGGCCGGGGCCGGGCGCGCTTCGTCTCCCACCCGCAGGGGCCGGCGCACACGACCGAGCGCGACGAACACGCCGCTGCAGTGCTCGTCGCGGTTCCCCCCTGGGAGACGCTCCGGGCGTTCGACCGGAGCGGGGCGCGACTGGACCTCGACGTCGTCGACGCCGAACCCCCGCAGGAGACGTTGACCGGCTGACGCGGCGCGATCGTCGCCCGGGTTCCGGTCCTACGGATCCCGTCGGTTCACTCCAGGTAGCCCAGGTCCTGGAGCTGGGCGGTGATCTCGTCGAACTCGGCCTCCGAGAGCTCCCCCTGTTTCTGGTGCTGGATGACGATGCTCCGGAGCAGAAACCGGACCAGGTCGCTCGTGCTGGAGAAACTCGTCCCCTCCATGGTCTCCTCGACGCGCTCGGCCAGGTCCTTCGGGATCGAAACCGTCGTGTACTCGGTCATACCCGTCACGAGGGGCGATGGAGGGATAACAGCCACGGAGCGAAACGGCGGGCGCCCGATCCGCGGGGGCACTCCGGCCCCGGGGTCGTGGCGTCAGTAACACCGGGGTTTTTCAGGGGTGCAAGTCGTACGAACCCGAGATGGCAGTCAGGCCACCACAACAGGGATCCGACGATCCGGAGACGATCGAGTTCGGCATCGCCGCACTCGACGCCCGGCTCCAGGAGGCGTCGGTCGAGTTTCCGGCGACTGCCGCGGAGCTAGAGCGGGAACTCGGCGACAGCGAGATCCCCTCGGACGCGAGTGGGCACACCCTCGCGCTTGCCGACGCCCTCGACGCGGTGGCGATCGAACAGTTCGACACCAAGACGGAACTGCTCGACGCGCTCCACCCCGTCTTCGAGGAGCATCGTGCGTCGACCGGACGCGGCATCCTCGGTCAGCTCAGGGCGCTGTTGCCGTTCTAGCGGTGCCCCGGGGTCCGGTGCTCTCCCCCGTGTCCAACTGTGGCCGCGGCTACTCGTCGTCGAGGCGCTTGAGCGTCTCCCGGTGGAGCGTCAGGATCAGATCTGAGAGGACGCCGAAGATCAGCAGTTGGATCCCGATCAGCACGGCGAAGGCCGCGACAACTGCGAGCACCTCGTGGGAGACGCGGGCGACGATCCACTCGTAGGCGACGTAGATGGCCAGCCCGAACCCCACCGAGGTCGATGTGAGGCCGACGCTGCCGAAATAAAACAGGGGGTTGTTCGTCTTCGCCCGCCGGTAGATTTCGAGGATGATGATGCCGCCGTCCCGGAACGGGCTCAGGTTGGTGTTCGACCCCGAGGGACGGGGCAGGTAGGTGATCGGCACCACCGACAGGTCGATCCCTCGTTTCGCACACTCGACTGCCATCTCGGTCTCGACGCCGAAGCCGTCGGCGGTCAGCGTCATCCGCTCGAACGACTCGCGGGTGAAGGCCCGATACCCCGAGAGGATGTCGCCGTAGTCCTCGCCGTGGATGTGCGCGAACGCCCAGTTGATGAGGCGGTTGCCGACCCGGTTGAGCAGTGACATCGACCCGGGACGCATGTCGGCAAAGCGGTCCCCGATCACGTGTTCGTGGCCCGCTTCCAGCGGTTCGAGCATCGCGTCGGCGTCCTCGGGCCGGTAGGTCCCGTCGCCGTCGGCCATCAGGACGTACGGTGCCTCGACGTACTCGTCGACCGCCTCCCTGACCGCCTGTCCTTTCCCGCGTCCCGACTGTTCGACGACGCGTGCGCCGGCCGCCGCCGCCGCCGCCTGGGTGTCGTCGCTCGACCCGCCGTCGATCACGAGGACCGACCCGAAGCCGGCCTCGCGGTACCCCTCGACGACCTCGCCGATGGTTTCGGCCTCGTCGAGGGTCGGCAACAGCACGCAGACGTCGTCGCGGTCCATCGTCGGTACGTCCACGTGGCCGCCCTAAAAGCGCTTCTCACTGGGACCGTCCGCGCCCGCAGGCGCCGCGAGGGGCCGCGGGCACGCCCGCCGCACTGGCACTCGGCGTCGGTCTGGTCCAGGATCGATGGCGCCCGCTGCTGCAGTGGGGGCGACCGAGCCGTCCCATCGGTGGGGTTTTGGGGGCCGTCGGAGTAGGGGGGGCCATGCGACGGCTCGCGACCAGGCTGCTCGCCGCGACCGGGG
>Ga0207719_100423_pt1 | contig 25292 bp, 17 predicted proteins | sample A23P1SouthBayCA_2_FD_187279 | JGI IMG/M metagenome (GOLD analysis project Ga0207719, IMG submission 187279) | Aerobic enrichment media microbial communities from Eden Landing Ponds, California, USA - A23 P3 (3) (SPAdes) | ecosystem: Environmental > Aquatic > Marine > Unclassified | place... | reverse complement strand
TAGGTGTCGACGACGTCGCCGGTGAACACGTCCAGCCCGGCGTTCTCCTGGCCGTCCTCGTGGGCCGCGCGCAGGTCGACGAGGGTGTCGATCGGGTCGAGGCCGGCGTTCTCCGCCAGCGTGCGCGGGATGAGTTCGAGCGCGTCCGCGAACGCCTCGACGGCGAGCTGTTCGCGCCCCTCGACGCCGTCGGCGTAGTCACGCACCCGCGAGGCGACCTCGACCTCGGGGGCGCCGCCGCCGGCGAGCACGCGCCCGTCGGTGACGGTCTGGGCGACGACGTCGAGGGCGTCCTCGACGCCCCGTTCGAGTTCGTCGACGACGTGGTCGGTCGAGCCCCGCAGGAGCAGGGTCACACCGTGGCCGGAGCCGTCGCCCTCGACGTAGAAGGGGCCGTCCTCGTCGCCCCGGCGGCTGATGGAACCGTGGCCGAGGTCCTCGGCGCTGGCGGTATCGAGGTCCGAGACGATCCGGGCGTCCAGCACTTCGGGGAGGAACTCGATGTCGCTTTTCTTCACGCGCCGGACCGCGAGGATGCCCTCCCGGGCCAGGTAGTGCTGGGCGAGGTCGTCGATGCCCTTCTGGCAGAGGACGACGTTCGCGCCGGTGGCGGCGATGGTCTCGACCATACCCTTGAGCTGTTCTTCCTCCTTGTCGAGGAAGCTCTGGAGCTGGCTCGGGTCGTCGACGTTGATCTCGGCGTCGACCTCGGTCTCCTCGACCTCGATGGGCTGGTCGAGCAGGAGGATCCGGGCGTCCTCGATCTCGGTTGGCATGTCCGAGTGGACGGGGTCCTTGTCGACGATGGCGCCCGAGACGAGTTCGGACTCGCGGACGCCGGCGCCGGTCTGGGTCTCGATGTTGACGTACTCGACGTCGGCGATGCTGGTGCCGTCGTCGCGGTCGACCGTGACGCCCCGGACGGCCTCGACGACGAGTTCGGCGATGAGCTCCTTGTTCACCTCGGTGCCCTTGCCGGTCATGCTGGTCTCGGCGACCTTCCGGAGGGTCTCGACGTCGTCCGAGTCGACGGTGTGAGTGATGTTGCCGATCTCCTCCCGGGCGCGTTCGGCCGCGAGTTGGAATCCGCCGATGATCGCCGTCGGGTGGATGTCCTGGTCCAGGAGGTCCTCGGCGTTCTTCAGGAGTTCGCCCGCGATCGCCACGGCGGAGGTGGTGCCGTCGCCGGCCTCGTCCTCCTGTGTCTCGGCGACCTCGACGATCATCTCCGCCGTCGGGTCCTCGATGTCCATCTCGTCGAGGATGGTCACGCCGTCGTTGGTGATCGTCACGTCGCCCATCGAGTCGACGAGCATCTTGTCCATGCCCTTCGGCCCCAGCGTCGACCGGACTGCGTCCGCGACCGCCCGCGCCGCGCTGATGTTGTGGGACTGTGCGTCCTCGTCTTTCACTCGCTGGGCGTCCTCGCTCATCACCAGCATCGGCTGGCCCTGCATCTGTCGCTGACTCATGATCACCTGTGAATTGATTGTAGTTCTATATAAAACTTAGGATCCAGCGCACCCGATGTTCGGGGACTGCGTCGGGGTGAGATGGTGTGTGATAACGCGGGGCGAGGCGTCGTCGCGGTTGCTCCCGGAACTGCTGGGGTGCCCAGGGACTGTCGGGTACGGGTTCCACGGACGCTCACGAACGGCGGGCAGAATCCCAGTGGTCAGAAGGAGTTGGTGTACAGCGCCGCGACCTCGCCCTCCGAGAGCCCCCGCGAGTACGCGTATACCTCGTCGAGGGTCACGTCGCTGTAGTAGGCGGTGTCGAAGGGGTCCGTCCCGCCGGCCAGGTTCAGGTTCTCGGACTCGTCCTGTCCGCGCTCGCCGGGGCTTGCCGTCCAGGGTGACCCGTCGAGTTCGCCGTCCCCATCGAAGACGTGGATCCTGGCGTCGCCCCCGTCGATGACGACCACGACGAAGTACCACGTGCCCGTCGAGAGGATACCGGTCGCGGTCGTGAAGTCGGCCCCGCTGACCGCGTCGGTGTCCTCGAAGCGCAGGTTGTTGTTGGGGTTCGTGTACACCTGGTAGCCGTTCACGTTCGTCATGTTCGTCGTCGGATCGGGCGCCACGGAGAACAGCCGGTCGTAGTCGCGGATCCGGTTCCAGTTCACCCAGGCCGCGATCGTTGCACCCTCCCCGTTGATCGCCAGCGCCTCCCCGGAGGTGATGGCGTCGCCGTCGCTACTGTCTGAGTTGTTGCCCCCCTCGCCGTCGAAGGCGAAGGCGTCGCCCGTCTCCGAGGTGACCCCGGTCGCGCCCGGTTCCGGATCGCCGTAGGTCGTCGCGTCCGTCCCGGTGACCTCGTTGGTCGCAGTCCCGCCGTCCAGCGAGAAGTACGCCACCCGGCCGTCCTGGGGGACCTCGTCGCCGACGACGAAGACGGAAGTGCCGACCTCGGCGGTTGCCGAGTCGCTGGCGGTCTCGTAGTTCACGGTCGCCGTCAGCGCGTTGCTCCCCGAGGCGCCGTCGGGGACGGTTACCTCCCAGCCGACGTCCGCCGTGCTCTGGGACTCGATGGTGTCGAAGCTGGTATCGCCCGTCGCGGAGATCGCCCAGTCGTCGCTCGGCCCCGCGAGGGAGACCTCGACCGACTGGACGTCGAACAGGTAGGAGTTCGTGATCGTGCCCTCGAGCGTCACCGTCTCCCCCGCGCTGGCCTGCGTACTGTCGGACCCGAACGACAGCAGCGGTGAGGGGGGATCCGGGATGGGTTCACTGGGCGTCGGCGTTGCGGTGTCCGTCGGCGTCGGGGTGGCCGTGTCGGTGGGCGTCGCGGTGTCGGTCGTCTCCGTCGCCGTCTCGGTGGCGGTCGCAGTCCCCGCCTCGGTCGGCGTCGCCGTGTCCGTCGCCGTCGGCGTGGTATCGTCGTCGCCGCCACAGCCCGCCAGCCCGACCACGCCGAGCGTCCCGATCGCGTTCAGGAGGCGTCGTCTGCTGGTCGATTCCTCGCTCGCGTCCGTCGAGTTCGATCGTTCACCCGTCATTAATCACGACTTCCGTCGCACCGACAATGTGTTTTGTTATCGGGGACGCCGTCATACTGACTTGGCTCACTGTTTTCCGGTGCGCGCACCCCCCTCGACGGCGCGTACCTGTAAGAGACGGGAGCAGCCTTAAGAGACGAGAGCGATCCGTGTCAGTCGTCGGCGGAGGGCCGAACCGACTCCGGCACGTTCGCCGGGTCCGCCGGCGTGCGCATCGTGACGTCCCGCTGTGGGAACGGGATCTCGATGTCGTGCTCGTCGAGGGCCTTGTACAGCGCCCGGTTGAGCTTGTGGCGGGCCTTGTTCTCCCGGGTGGGGGTGCGCACCCAGCACAGCAGTTCGTACTTCAGCGCGGAGTCGCCGAACTCCCGGAAGCGCATCCGGGGTTTCGGCGAGTCCAGTACCAGCGATTCGTCCAAAGCGGTCTCCACGGCGAGCTCCTCGAAAGCGTCGATGTCGGTCCCGTAGCCGACGCCGATGGGGACCTTGATGCGCGTTCGCTTGCCCGGCGCGGAGGCGTTGGTCACCTTCGCGGCGTTGAGCACGGAGTTGGGTACGGTCACGAGCTTCTCCGAGCGCGTCCGGAGGGTGGTGCTCCGGATGCCCACCTTGACGACCGTCCCCGCCTCGCCCGAATCCAGGATCACGTAGTCGCCGATCTTGTAGGTGTCGTCGAAGTACAGCGCCATCCCGCCGAAGAAGTTGGCGACGGTGTCCTTCGCGGCGAAGCCGATCGCGATACCGGCGACGCCGGCTGCACCCAGAAGCGGCGTGATCTCGATCTCCCAGATCGACAGCAGGACGAACCCCGAGACCACCACCACCACGAGCGTCCAGATGTTCGAGAACACGGGCGCGAAGGCGTACCGTGGCCCGGCGTCTTTCATCTCCTCGACCGCCCGGTTGACGATCTGGTTCAGCGCCCACGCCCACGCGACGACGATCACCGAAAGCGAGGGCCGCCCGAAAAAGAGGTCGAGCTGCTGGCGCTCGAGGACGACTCCCTCGACGGCGTTCGACCGCGTGAGCAGGAAGACGGCCGCCAGGCCGATCGTGACGATCACCGGGATCCGAAGCTCCGAAAAGACGATGTCGTCGAGCTTGCTCTCGGTGCGGCCCACCAGGCGGCGCGCGGCGCGCAGGACGACGCGTTCGAGCAACAGCGTCGTTCCGCCGGCGACGACGAGGACGACCACGGTCGCTTCCAGGAGCGACAGCGAGTTGAAGAACGTGGTGAGATCGTTCGCAACGGTCATTGCCGGGGGAACGCCCCCGGGAAGCTTAATCCTTTCTAGGGGATGAAACGTTCGCCGACCCGTCCTGGCGGCCGGTCACCGCGTCGCGACCAGCGCGAACGTCTCCGGGCGCTCCCCGGCGCGCTCGACGGTGAACCCCGCCGCTTCGAGCATGTCGGCGGCGCTCGCGGCGGACTGGCGATCGCCCACGGGCGGTCCGGCCTCTCCCACGCCCGCCGCCGACCAGTCCACCGCCGCGAACCGGCCGCCGGGCGCGATGGCGCGCGCGAGTTCCGCGAGCGCACGCTCGGTCGCGATCTCGTGGAACGTCATCGTCGCGAACGCGCCGTCGAGGGCGCCCTCGCGGACCGGGAGGTCGTCGGCGTCCGCCGAGAGGAGCGAGACGTTCCCGGGGACGCCCTTGTCCCGGAACAGGTCGTGCATCGCGGACTGGAGATCGAGTCCCAGGACCCGCCCGGCGTGGGGCGCGACGTCGCGGGTGTAAAACCCCGTCCCGCTGCCGACGTCGGCGATCAGGTCCCCCGGATCGGGATCGACGAGCGCGACGAGTTCCTCCCGCGAACAGTAGCGGTACCGCGAGGGGTCTTCGAGACGATCCGCCATCGCGGGGTCGAAGGTGTGGGCCATGGACGAATACAGGGCGGTGTGGACTTGTAGCGTTCGCCCGAGGTCTTACTCCGTTCGCCCGGGGACGGTCCTACCAATCCGTTCCCGCTCACGCCCGGGGACCCAGCGCCTCCGACCAGACCTCCGCGATCGTCTCTTCCTGACCAAACCCCGTCGGCATCGCACTGCTCGGCGCGTTCGCCCGGTAACGGTTGGCGGTGTACGTCTCGTCCTCGTACGTGACGTCCACGGGCGCGGGATAGATCGTCCGGTTGGTCGGCATCTGGAACTGTCCGCTCGCGGTGTTCTCGGCGACCCAGTCGTGGGCGTACGCGAGCCAGCCGTCGCGGTACCACTCCGGCTGGCGCGCGAACCAGCAGATCTCGTCGTACCCCCAGACGAAGTGGCCGTCAGTGGGCTCGCCGGGCGCGTCGCTGATCCCGAAATTGTCCACCTCGACCAGGTAGGGCAGCGACTCGGTCGACCACCCGCTCGGGGTGGTTCCGCCGGCGCTCCGGCCGAAGATTCCCCCCTCCTCGTCGAGTCCCCCCGGTAACACGTCGTCGGATCGCACGTCGCCGTCGAACCGCTCGTCGTGGCGGTCCAGCTCCGCGTCGTCGAGGAGTTCCTGCACCCGACAGGGGAAAGAGTGAAAGTCGAACAGGAGTTCGTCGCCACGCGTCACCCCGAAGGTGTGGGCGTCGGCCAGCACGATCCCCCGGCGGGCGTTCTCGGCGGCGTACTCCCTGAGCTTCCCCACCAGATCGAACCAGTGCTCGTGGTCGGGGTCGTTGCCGTCCATCAGGTGGACCTGTCCGAGGTGAAGCGCCTCGATCCCGGCGTCGATGTACCGTCTGCCGCGGTCGTAGAACCACATCCGGGTCTCCGTCTCGCTCATGTCCGGGACGGACAGGCCGTCGGCCCAGCGATCGACGTGGAGCCCGCTGTCGTACAGCATCGCCTCGTAATCGAAGGTCCGGTCCTCGGGTTGACGATCGAACGCCTCGAACACCCAGTCCGGGACCGCTCGTTCGCCGACGTGTTCGTGAACCGTCTCGAACAGGCAAGCCTGCAGGATCACCTCCCCGCCGAGTTCCTCGTGGACGCGGCTGGCGCGCTCGTCGACGTGCTCCCAGTGGGTCCCCGAGTAGCCGCCGTGTCCAGCCCCCCACCACCGGTAGGCTGCGCGGCCGACGAACTTCGCACCGATGTCCCCGAGCATCCGGAGGTGCTCGTCGAGGTTCTGCCCCGTCCCGGGTTCGTCCGCCGCGAGCAGTCCCGCATGGGTGACCGCCCGCGAGAGGTAGCTCTCGAGCGTCTCCTCGGCGATCGCGCCATCGAACCCGGAGACGTCCTCGGAGTCAGTCGGGGTTGGCGTGTGGGCCTGTGTCCGTGTCCCCGGAGCTGGCGCTGTTTCAGTTCTACGTGGCACTGTTTCGGTCCCCGGTGGCACTGTTTCGGTCCCGGGGCGCGAGGGCGTCGGGGTAGCGGTATCGCCACCGGTCTCCGTTGTCGTGGTCGTCTCTCCCCCGTCACCGCCACAGCCCGCCAGACCGGCCACGCCGACGGCACCGAGGAGTGTCAGGAATCGCCGCCTGTCCCCGGGAGCAGTTACAGAATCGTCCCCTCGCATGCATCAGATGTCGGTTATTTCACACCGCGTACTCCGACTCGCGCAACTGGGGGAGCCGCCCGTTCCGGTACCGGAACTTGTGCCACCGGTAGCCCGCGGCGAGTTTCAGTCCGGTGAACCCGCCCGCCCGCGACCCCCGGAGCAGCGTGATCCCGCCCTCCGCGCCCGCCTCCAGCATCCGGTTTGCGACGCGGAACGTGCGGTCCCAGTCGTCGGGACCGAAGCCGCGAACGAGGTCCGCCATCGCGACGTTTCGCCGGACCTCGGTCCCGATCGTGCGCTTCCACTGGTCGTTGTACCGGGCGAGTTCGCCCGCCGCCGCGAGTTCGCCCGCGACCGCGCCCGACCGGACCGCGACGTGGCCGCCGCCCTCGTGGAAGGCCGAGGTCGCGCCCATCGCGCCCCCCGTCACCGCGACGTTCGCGCCGACCGGCGAGTCGATGGGCCGGGTCGAGGAGATGGGGTACGTTTCGGTGCCGTTTCGCTTGCCCCGGTTCTCGACGCGGGGGAAGTCGGCGAGGTCGTACTCGGGGAAGACCAGCTCCAGCAGGCGCTCGACGTACTCCCCGCCGGAGGGGACCCGGTCATCGTCGGCCCGGAGGAGCTTGTAGGACTCCCGGTCCTCGACGGTGTCGAGGTCGAGGTCGATCGGCATCGTCAGCCCGATCCGCGCCACCTCGCCGTCGTTGGGGAAGATCCAGGGGTACGCGGTGTGGCCGGGCATGTGGCCCCACCAGAACTTGATGCTCGCGGGGTCGAACAGCTCCGGGGGCATCTCGCGGTACTCCTGGTAGGCGATGTGGTTGGTCTTCGTCGAGTCGAGCACCTCGCCCGCCGACCGGTCGGGGAGGAACTGGTCGAGGACGGGCAGGGTGACGGTGCGCTGTGGCCCGTCGGCGAGGATCAGGTACTCGGCCTCGACCGCCTCGCCGTTCCCGGTCTCGACGCGGTGTGTCGGCCCCCCCGAGAGGTCCGTCTCGACGTCGGACACGGAGACGCCGACGCGGTACCGTGCGCCCTCGCCCTCCGCGCGCTCGCGCATCCAGTCGTCGAAGCCCGCGCGGTCGTAGGTGAAGCCGAAGTGGGGGTAGGAGGCGTCGATGCCCGTGCTCTCGAGCGCCACGGTCTCGTTCGGTCCGATGAACTCCGCGCGGTCGAGCTCGCGGTAGATGATCTCGTCGGGCATCTCCCCCGGGGAGATGCCCATGATGTCCACCCAGTAATCGAGGATGCCCGCGGCGTCGGTCGAGTCCGGCCCCAGCCCCTCCCGGTCGGCCCGCGGGACGCCCTTCTCGAAGACGACCGTCTCGGAACCCCCGGCCGCGGCGGCGTGGGCCGCGGCGCTTCCCGCCGGGCCGCCCCCCACGACGGCGACGTCCACCCGTTGCATACCACGTCACTATCCGCCGGGGGGCTTAAATCTCCGCTCATCCGGTCGCGGGCGTCCGGTCCGTCCTCCGCCGGTGCCGCGCCGGGGACACCGATGCCACCCCGTTACGTGACAGTAACTCAAACTATTATGTGGGCCGCGACCCACCGTACCGTCGATGAGCAACGAACCAACGATCGTGGATGCCCCGCCCAGCGCGAAACTCGTCTACAAGGTCCTGCAGTACAACGGCTCCCTGACCCAGAAGGGGATCGTCGAGAAGTCGATGCTGTCCCAGCGCACTGTGCGAGACGCGATCGACCGCCTGGAGGACCTCGGGATCGTCCGGGAGACGGTGTACATTCCCGACGCCCGCCAGAGCCTCTACGAACTGACGGTGGCGGAGGACGCCCCGACGCCGGAGGCGACGGCGAACTCGGGGTGAGGCCGGCCCGGACGGCGTGGGGGCGCCCGCGCCGGAACTACTTTCTTTCCCGGTCGCAACTGAGCCCCCATGACGGGACGGGACGGCCCGGGGCTGAACCGGCGGGGGTTTCTCGGAGCGACGGCGGCGACGGCGGCCGGGCTCGGCGTCGCCGGGGGACGGATCGCTTCGGGAGTCGCCGCCGAGGCTCCGGGCGCCGTCAACACCCCCGGCAACGCTGCCGACACCTCTGGCGACGCCGACGGCGTCCCGGACGGGATGCTGGGCGGCGAGTTCGACGGCGGCGCGAACCGCGTCTTCGTCGATGTCGCGCGCGTCGCGGAGCGGTTCGGCCACCCCGGCGACGGCGAGGCGACGTTCGACGACGCCGGCGAGCCGACGAGCGACCTGTCGATCGTCTACGACTGGCGGCCCACCGCCGAATGGGAGGGTCCCGGTGGGATCGACAACCCCACCCGGTACGCGGGCGACTACAGCGGCGTCTGGAAGGTGACCTTCACGGGGCAGGCCGAGTCGGTCGCCTGCGAGAGCGAGTCGACGTCGGCCGAGATCCGCCGCCACGAGTACGACGAGGAATCGAACACGACAGAGGTGGACCTGGAAGTCGGCTTCGAACAGGAATTGCTGGTGTTTTCCTTCGAAGGAACCCGCCGGACCCCCGACGCCCCGACGGGAAGCGGGTTCACCGATCTCTCGATCGTCCAGCCGGGCTACGAGCGCGGGACGGATCAGGAGTTCCGCGAGGACGTCCTCGACACCTACCGCCCGTTCGACCCGATCCGGTTCATGGGTGCGATGAAGACAAACGACGTCGCCCCCTTCGACGCCGAGGGGCCCGTGCTCACCGGGTGGTCGGACCGCAAGGACCCCGACACCCCCTACCGGGCGTGGGCGAGCACGCCGGACGGCCGGGACGGCGGCCTCCCCTGGGAGACGTTCGCGGACCTGGCGAACGCGATCGGCAACGACGTCTGGATCGACCTCAAGGTGTCCTGCACGGACGGGTACCTGCGGAACCTGGCCGAACTCCTCGCCGACCGCCTCGCCGAGGACACCACGATCTACCTCGAGTGGGGCAACGAGGTGTGGAACTTCGGGTTCCAGACGTTCGCCCACCTCGACGCGTGGGCCGAAGACCTCGCGAGTTCGGACCCGAGCCTCGATGGCCCGAACGACCTGGACTACGACGGCACGACCGCGGCGCCGAACCTCCGGACCCGGCTCAAGGCCCAGCGCACGGTCCGGGCGGCCGAGATCTTCGCCGACGTCTTCGGCACCGGAGAGGTCCCTGACGGCCGGGTCCGGCCGGTACTCCAGTGGGAGCACGGCGCCTTCGGGATCGAGGAGGAACGGGACGCCTTAGGGTACGTCGCCGACAACCACGGCGACCCCGGGGAGTTCTTCCACAGCCTGGCCGTCCGGGACGGGTTCGGGCCCGAGAACCCTCGGGAGGGTGGCACGGTCGAGGAGCTACTGGACTCGGCCGCCGAATCGGCCACGGACAAGAGCTACGTCGCCGAGCGCCGCGAGATGCTCTCCGCGGAGGGGTACGACTTGGGAATCACCGCCTACGAGGCCGGCCCCGGCATGGGGATCGGCGAGGGCAACGAGACGAACCGGATCCTCGCGGCCTACAGCAGGCGCATGGGCGATCTGATCGAGCGAAGCTACGAGGCGTGGTTCGAGGCCGGCGGCGGGGTGACCTGTCAGTTCACCGTCTCTTCCAGCCCCGGCGACTGGGACCGCTACGGCACCTGGGGGGCGACCGACGACGTGCTCGAACCGTTCCGGGCGCACAAGTGGGGCCGGTGTGTCCAGATCAACGGGGGAACCTACGGCGGCACCGCGAACCTCCTGCACGAGTACGACGTCGAGTTCAGTGTGAACCACGCGGGCGACGGCGCAACGAGCGACGACACGGCGGGCGACGGCGAATTCCTCCCCTTCGAGTGGGAGGCCCCGAATGCGGACCTCGGCATTAGCGAGGACGCCGCGTCCCACAGGTACGCCCTGGAGATCACGAACCGCGGTGGCCCCGAGGCAGTCCGCCAGCACGTCGGGGTCGAACTCGACGTCGCCGGTCCCGGGGCGTTCGAGGTCGGCGGCTCGGTCAAACGCGCGGGGGACACCGACCCCACCGACGTCGAGTTCGTCGTCGCGGTCGACGACGGGAGCGGACCGGTAGAGACGGCGACCGAGCCGGTCGAGGTCGGAGAGGAGTACGTCCGGCACGTCGAGACGCTATCGCTTGAGTGGGACGACACGGCCCGCCTGCACGTCGAGGACGCGACGTTCTTCGTCCGGACGGCCACGGACGGCGGGGAGGCGCCGGACCTGCTCGTCGACGATCTCCGGCTCGCGCCGGAGGCAGACGGGGCGGTGGAGACGCCGACGGGGACACGGGCCGGGACGACGACGGGCGAGACGACCCCGACGGCGACGACCGACGCCGGCGCGGGGATCGCGACGGAGGGACCGGTCCCGTCGAGCACGGGAACGGGGACTGGGACGAACGAGTCACCGGGCGGAACGGGGCCGAACAGGTCGGCCTCCGAGACGGCGACAGCCACCGACGGCCAGCCCGGATTCGGGGTCGTCGCCGGCCTCGTCGCAGTTGCCGGGGGTGCGCTCGCCGCGGTCCGGCGCGCCCGCCGGGAGGACTGATCAGGATCACAGAGGCCCGACGCGCCTGGAGCCAGTGACCCGACGTCCCCGGGTTTTCCCCTGGGGTCACCCGTGTTCGTCACCCCGGGTACGCTCGGTCCCCGGGGGCGTCGTACCCCCGATTCTGCAACCGCTCCGCTATCTCCGAATAACCCTCATCCCGGCTCACTATCGTGAGCACGGTCCACACGCCCCCGTTCTTGCCGACCGCCACGACCAGCCACTGCCCGCCGACCTGCTTCAGGTACGTCCGGCGGTCCGCCCGGCTGTTCTGCCAGATCTCGTCGGGATCGCCGAGCGCATCCTCGATCTGGTCGTGACCCGCGGCGCGGTCGCGCCCACGGACCGGATGTTCATCGTTCCGGTCGTGGAGCACTCGCTCGCCGAGCGGATCCTCGACGTACCCCCCGACTGTCGCGTCCACGATCGCCCCGGAGACGACGGTGAGGACGACGTCGTGTGAGGTGTCGGGATCGTCGCCGACGACGATGGTTTGTTCCCCGCGCTCGTACACGCCGTCCGGGTACCGCAGGACCGTGCCGATGTCGCCCCGGGTAAGCCCCGGCGCGCGGGCCCGGATGTGCTCCCAGCCCCGGCCACGGTGGAGGTGACCGCCCGCGGGATCGTCGACCGCCTCGCTGAACCCCCGGGGGAGCCGTAGCGGGAGGTTCTCCCCGGCGACCGCGTCGCGCACCTCGGGACTGATCCAGTCGTACGTGCCCGGCGTCGGGAACGTCGCGACCGCCGGCGAGGCGTGGGCCGGTGCCTCGATCGTGCTCGTGGCGCCGTCGGCCGTGACGCGCTCGTACCGGCGCCGGGCCTCGCCTCCGGCGGGCGTGACGTCGGCATCGATAGAAATCGCATCGATCGGGGGAGCCGACGTCGGGGGGTATTCGACGGGCGTCGCCCCGACGATCCGCGTGGACGCCCCTAGGATCGCGTTCGATCCGCCGTCTCCGAACCCGAGAACGACCGTCTGTTCGTTGCTGTTCGTGTCCTCTGCCGTGATCCACGCCCTGTCGACGCCGGGGAGCGTCGCCGGGACGACCAGTCCGGTCACCTCCGTCCCGCCGTGCGCGGCGTACGTCACGTTGATCCCCGGTCCGATCTCGTAGGTCGCGGTGAGGCGAGCGACGCCGCCGGAGTCCCCGGCACCGGCGACGTAGGTCGTCCCGAACAGCGTGTTGCGGATCGTGAGGTTGATCCCTGGGGGGACGTCCTCCGTGTTCGGACGCCGGTCCCGGGCGTCGACGAACCCGTCGCCGTCGATGTCGGGCGTGTACCGCCCGAACGTGGCGCCGTGATCGCTCCAGACCGCCTCCTCCCGGATCGTCATGCCGTCGTCGTCGGGGTCGGGGTACACCACCGGTTCGTCGTCGTGGTACGCCTCCGAGACGGCCAGGTACGTCTCCCACGTGACCTCGCCGTCGAGGTAGTCCTCGTAGGCGTCGTACGCCTCGGCGTAGTCGATCCGCGCGTCGTAATTCCCGTCGTACTCCCAGACGTCCCGGTCGTGGGGGTACCAGTACCGGTCGGTCACAGCGTCTCTGGCATCGATCGCGGCGTCTCCGGCATCGATCGCGGCGCTCCCGTCGGGTGACGTGTCGCCGCCCGGTGACGCGGCGAGTGCGGTCGCGGCAACCGGGGTCGTCGTCAGCAGGACGACCACCAGAACCGCGCCGACCACGGTGAGTGCGCGAGTCACGCCCCGGGTTGCTTCCTTCTCACGTAAAAACGTCCCCACGCGAACGGTCCTCCCGTTCCCCTCGCCCGACACCCCGGACGTTCAAACCCCACACGCCCCTACTCCCGCCATGGACCGCGCCGCGGTCGTCACCTGCTTCCTGCGGCACGACGGCGAGGTGTTGCTCTTCCTGCGCGCGGACGACGCCGAGACGTATCCGGGACGCTGGGGCACCGTCACGGGCTACGTCGAACACGCGGACCCCCTCGCCACGGCGCGCATGGAGATCCGCGAGGAGACCGCCCTCGTCGAGTTCGACCTCGCGCGCCGGGGCGAACCCTTCGAGGTGCGAGACGAGAGTATCGACCGGACCTGGGAGATCCATCCCTTCCTGTTCGACGCCGGGAGCCGCGAGGTCCGGACCAACGAGGAGACGGCCCGTGCCGAGTGGACGGTGCCGACCGAGATCCTCCGCCGGGAGACGGTGCCGGACCTGTGGACATCCTACGACCGGGTTCGCCCGACGCCCGAAACCGTCGCCGCGGACGACGAGCACGGCTCGGCGTACCTCTCTATTCGCGCCCTGGAGGTCCTGCGCGACGAGGCCGGGGTGGCGGCCGACCGGGGCGGGGGGATCGGTGAGATTCACGACGCGGCCGAGGCGCTTCTGGACGCCCGTCCGAGCATGGCGGCTCTGCGAAACCGCGTGAACCGCGCCGTCTCGGGCGCGGAAACGCCCGAGGAGGCCGAACGCGCCGCGATCGAGGGAATCGGACGTGCGCTCGACGCCGACGAGCGCGCCGCCGCGTGCGCCGCTGAGACGATCGAGGGCCACGTCCTCACGCTCTCGCGGTCGGGGACCGTCCTCGCGGCGCTTCGTCACGGTGCTGACGCCGTCACGGTCGCCGAATCGCGTCCCGCCCGCGAGGGGATCGGCGTCGCGGAGGCACTCGACGCCGCCGGGGTCGACATCCGGGTCTGTACCGACGCCGCCATCGCGCACCTCCTCTCGGGCGCCGGTGGGGACGCCATCGACGCGGTGCTCGTCGGCGCCGACACCGTCCTCCCGGACGGCCGCGTCGTGAACAAGACGGGCACCCGGGGGACCGCGATCGCGGCCGACCGCGAGGGCGCCCCCGTCTACGCCGTCGCCGCGAGCGACAAGGTGAGCCCCGACGCGACGCTCCACCTCGAATCCGGGGCGCCCGAGGCGGTGTACGACGGCCGCCCCGGGATCGAGGCCGTGAATCCGACCTTCGACGTGACGCCCGCCGACGCCGTCGATGCCGTCCTCACCGAGCGCGGCGCGCTCTCGGCCGGGGACATCGAGGCGGTCGCGGCGGACCTGCGCGACCTGGCGACCTGGCGGGAGTCGGGAGCGGAGGAGTAACGTTTTTGCGTCGGTGCCCCGACGTGGCGGACATGGCACCCGAAGCCCGCCAGTCAGGAGGTCCGGACGGCCAGCCACGGTTCCCGGCGGGGTTCGGCTTCTTTTTCGCCGCCCGCTCCGGGCGGTGAACGTCCCCGGCAGTCGGGGGCTGAAACCGCCCGTTCCGGCGGCACCGAGACACAAATGCTAACCGCGATCCGCACGCGAACACCGACAACGAACCATGAAGCTCCCAGGAGCGCAGGTCGCCGTCCTCGAAGCGGCCAGCGCCGACGATCCACGGACGGTTGCACAGCTCGCGAACGAGACCGATCTCCCCCCGGAAACCGTAACTGGCGCGCTCTTCGCGCTCGAAGAGGAGAGACTTCTCGGGGTCACGGAGACGGTCGAGACGGAGGCCGACCTCACGGCGGAGGGCGAGACCTACGCCGGGGAAGGCCTCCCCGAAGTCCGGCTCTACCGCGCCACGCTCGATCTCGGCGGCGACGAGGAGCCGGTGCCGATGGGCGAGGCGATCGGCGCCTCGGGCCTGGAGGGCGACCTCGTCGACATCGCCCTCGCGAACTACGCCCGGAAGGGCTACGGGGCGGTCGAAGGTGGCGAGATCACCGCCGATCCCGAGGCTGATCCCGATGCCGATCCGGAGGCAGCTGCGATCGCGGCCGTCCACGGGGACGGGACGGCCGAGTCCGTCGACGAGGAGGTCCTCGACCGGCTCGAGCGCCGGGACCTGCTGGTCCGCGAGGAACGGACGGTCCGGGCGGCCACCCTCACCGAGGCCGGCGTCACCGCCCTCATGGAGGGCGTCGAGGCGCGCGAGGAGGTCGACCGCGTCACGCCCGAGATGCTGGCCTCGGGCGCGTGGCGCGACGCCGCGTTCGCGGAGTACAACGTCGAGGCCGACGCGGGGACGCTACACGGGGGCTCGACGCATCCCCTCCGCCGGATGGCCGAGCGCGTCACGGACGTCCTGATCTCGATGGGCTTCGAGGAGATGGAGGGCCCCCACGCCGACGCCGAGTTCTGGATCAACGACTGCCTGTTCATGCCCCAGGACCACCCGGCGCGCACCCACTGGGACCAGTTCGCGCTCGACGTTCCCCCCATGCAGGATCTCCCGGCGGACCTGATGGACCGCGTCGAGGCGGCTCACAGGGAGGGTGCCGGCGAGTACGGCGACGGCTACCACTCCCCGTGGGGCGAGGAGATGGCCCGCCAGGTCGACCTCCGGGGTCACACCACCTCGCTTTCCGCCAGGTACCTCTCGGGCACGGAGATCGGCGAGATCGAGCCCCCGAAACGCTTCTTCTCCGTCGAGAAGGCATACCGCAACGACGAGATCGACGCCACCCACCTGCTGGAGTTCTTCCAGATCGAGGGGTGGGTGATGGCCGAGGACCTCTCGGTGCGGGACCTGATGGGCACGTTCCGGGAGTTTTACGAGCACTTCGGGATCACGGACCTGCGGTTCAAGCCCACCTACAACCCCTACACCGAGCCCAGTTTCGAGCTCTTCGGCACACATCCGGAGACGGGCGAGCTGATCGAGGTCGGAAACTCGGGCATCTTCCGCCCGGAGATGCTCGATCCCCTGGGCGTCGAGGCCGACGTGATGGCCTGGGGGCTGGCCCTGGAGCGTCTGATGATGCTCGTCACCGGCGCCGAGGACATCCGGGACGTCCACGGGACGCTCGTTGATCTCGACTACCTCCGGACCGAGGAGGTGACCTACTGATGCCCACCGTGAACCTGGACCCCGACGAACTCCGGCGACTGACCGGCCACCAGGGGAAGAGCGACGACGAACTCAAGTCGGACCTGTTCTCCCTGGGCATCGAGTTCGAGGGCGAGACCGCCGAGGGCGAGTTGCAGTTCGAGTTCGAGCCGGACAGGTTAGACCGGCTCTCGGTGGAGGGGATCGCCCGCTCGCTGCGCTACCAGTACGGCGACGACCGCGGGGTGTACCTCCCGAACGTCAACGACCCCGACTGGACGATCGTCGTCGAGGGGGCGGTGCCCGAGGAGCGCCCCTACGTCACGGGCGCGATCGTCCGGGGGCTCGACCTCGATGAGCGGTCCCTGGAATCGCTCATCCAGCTCCAGGAGAAGCTCCACGCCACGATGGGCCGGAGTCGCGAGAAGGGCGCCATCGGCGTCCACGACCTGACGATGCTGAAGGGCGCCCCTGCCACGGGCGAGGCGGCGGGCGAGAAGTCGGTCCGCTACACCGGGATCGATCCCGGGGGCGACACCTTCGTCCCGCTGGACTCGGACGCCGAGATGACGCCGGCCGAGGTACTCGACTCCCACCCGATCGGCGAGGACTACGCGCCGCTCGTCGAGGGGTACGCGCGCATGCCGGCGATCTACGACGACGTCGGCCTCTTTTCCTTTCCGCCGGTGATCAACGGCCGCCGGACGGAGGTCACGGCGGACTCCCGGGACCTGTTCATCGAGATGACCGGCACCGACCAGTGGACGATCGACCGCATGCTGAACATCGTCTGTTACGCGCTTTCCGCCCGGGGCGGGCAGGTCGAGTCCGTCGACGTCGTCTACGAGGGCGGGACGGCCCACCCCGAGGAGGGACCGGACCTGCGCCGTCCCGACCTCGCCGTCGACGAGAAGCGCGTGCGACACGGCCGGATCGAGACGATCCTGGGGATCGACCTCGACGTCGAGGAGACCGTCGACCTGTTCGAGCGGTCCGGACTCGACGCCGCGGTGCGCGAACTCGGCGACGGCGTGATCGCCTACGACGTCTCGATCCCGCCGTACCGCGTCGACGTGCTCCACCCCCTCGACCTGATCGACGACGTCGGCCGGGCCTACGGCTTCAACGAGCTCGTCCCGCGGTACCCCGACGTCTCGACCGTCGGGGGGCGCCACGAGCGCTCCCGCCACGAGCGCGCCGTCCGGGAGCTCCTCGTCGGATTGGGCTTCGAGGACCTGCTCAACTTCCACCTCACCAGCGAGGAAGCGAACTTCGAGCGGACGGGGCTCGATCCCGTGACCGGCAGTCTCGACGGCCCCGTCTGGAGCGAGGGCGACACGGTCGGTGGGGGCGATCCCGTCCGGATCACCGAACCCTACTCCGCGGAGTACACGATCGTCCGGACGTGGGCGCTGCCCTCGCTGCTCACCGTCCTCTCGAACAACACCCACCGGGCGTACCCCCAGGACCTCGCGGAGGTCGGCCTCGCGATGCGCGAGGATCACGACGAGAACACCAACGTCGCGGAGTGGCGCACCGTCGCGGCGGTGCTCGCGCGCAACGAGGCCTCCTACGAGGACGCGAAGGCGCGCCTGGCGGCGCTGGCCCGGCGGTTCGACGCCGACCTGGAGACGCCTCCCACCGGGCACCCGACGTTCATCGACGGGCGCGCGGCCGAGGTCGTGCTGGACGGCGAGACCGCGGGCGTGATCGGGGAGATCCACCCCGAGATCCTCGTCGCGCACGACCTCGAAGTGCCCGTGGCCGCCTTCGAGTTCCGGCTCTCGGCGCTCCGGTAGCGGTGGCCCGCCGCGTCTCGCGCCGGCTCCGGCTCCTCGCCGGCGTCGCCGTCGTACTCGGGATCGCCACGGTCTTCGTCCTCGCTTTCGACTGGCGGGGCGTCCTCGCGGCGTTCGCCCGCGCCGACCCGGGCCTCATGGCGGTCGCCGCGAGTGCCGTGATCGTCGCGATCCTGGCCTGGGCCGAGAGCCAGCGCCGCCTGCTCGCGCGCTCCTCCGCTGTCCTCTCGCCGGCGCGTTGCACTCTCGTGTACGCCGCCGGGCTGTTCCCGCGGTTCGCGCTCCCGGTGGGATACGCGAGTTCGATACTGGTGCTGGCGCGGCTGTTCCAGCGCGAGTCGGACCTCTCCTATGAGGGGAGTCTCGCGGCCGTCTCGATCGCGGAGGGGCTGAGCGTCGCGGCCTCGACGGTGCTCGGGATCGCCGGCGTCGCCGCCCTGGTCCTGTTCGCGCCGGTCCTGCCGCCCGCCTGGCGGCTCCCGGCCGGACTGGCGCTGGGCGCGTCGGTCGTTTCCCTCCCGGTCGCGCTGGCGTGGTACCGGCGTGACCTCTTCGAGCGCCTCCGGGGCGGACTCGAAGGCGCGATCGAGGGCGCCGGCGGATGGATCGAGGCGCGCCTCGGAGTCGGGGTCCCCGTCCGGCGGATCGAGGGCGGGATCGACCGGTACGCCCGGCGGTTCACCCAGGTCTCGGAGTACCGCGGGACCGTCGCCCGTTCCTTCCTGCTGGCGGCGCTCGGCTGGCTCGCCTTCGCCGGGGCGCTGTACGCGAGCGGGCTCGCGATCGATCTCCGGATCCCGCCGGCGGTCGCGCTCGTCGTCATCGCGGCCTCGGGGTACGCCAACGTCCTCCCGGTGCCCGGCGGACTCGGGGGCTACGAGGCCGTCGGCGCGGGCGCCGTGTACGGGTTCACTGGGGCCGACCCCGAGGCCGCGATCGCCGCCGTCCTGCTCTTCCGTGCGGTCTCGTACTGGCTGCCCCTCGCGCTCGGCGGGCTGGCGACGGCGTACCTCTCCGTCGAACCGCGGCCCGCCCCGAGATCGGAGTGACGAGCCTCACTCCGGGAGAACGAGAACACGGAGGTCGTTCACGTTCGTCCCCGTCGCGCCGGTCTCGACGACCGCCGACCGCGCCGCGAGGTACGGGTAGGCGTCGTTGCGGGAAAGCGCGTCCCAGGCTGCCTCCGCCGAATCGACGGTACCGCCGGTCACGAGGCACCCGGCGGCGTCGGCGTTCCCGTCCAGCCCGTCGGTGTCGACGGCGGCGAACGCGACCGGGCGCCCGGCGAGTTCGATCCCGGCGCTCAGGGCACATTCGAGGTTCGGGCCGCCGGTCCCCTCGCCCGCGACCCGGACCGTCGTCTCGCCGCCCGACAGGATCACCGCGGGCGGGGAGACGGGGTCGCCGCGTTCGAGACACGACTCGGCGACGGCGGCGTGGAAACCGCCGGCCTCCCGGGCCTCCCCGCGGATCCGCGAGCCCAGGACCAGCGCCTCGAATCCGCCCGATTCCGCGACCTCGCGGGCCGCCTCGATGGCGGTGTCGCCGCTGGCGAGCACGAGGGTCCGGCACCACCCTCCGGCGAGCGCCTCGCGGTCGGCCGTCTCGTCGATCTCGCCCGCGATCCCCGCCCCGATCCGGCTGGAGACGGCCTCCGGCGGGGTGACGCCGCCGCGGTCGAGCGCGCGCTTCGCGTCGGCGAAGGTCGTCGGGTCGGGCGCGGTCGGCCCGCTCGCGATGACGCCGGGATCGTCGCCGATCACGTCACTGAAGAGAAGGGCGGCGACGGTCGCCGGCGCGGCCGCCTCGGCGAGGCCGCCGCCCTTGATCGTCGAGAGGTGCTTGCGGACGGCGTTGATCTCCTCGATCGGGAGCCCCGATCGGAGCATGGCGTCGGTGACCGAGCGCAGATCGTCGAGGTCGACCCCCGGGGCCGGCGCCGCCATCAGCGCGCTCCCGCCGCCGGTGATCGCGGCGATGACGAGCGTTCCTTCGCCGGCCGCCCCGGCGCGCTCCAGGATTTCCCGCGTCGCCGCGACGTTCGCCCCGCTCGGGACCGGGTGGGTGCCCTCGTGGACCTCGATTCGGCCGGCCGGCTGCGGGTCGTCGGTCACGACGGCGCCCCCGTCGATCCGGTCGCCTAGGACGTCCACGAGCGCCGCGGCGACGGTCGCGGCGGCCTTGCCGCCCCCGAGGACGAGAACCTCGTCGTACTCGTCGAGGCCGTACGTCACGGCCTCGTCGCCCATCGGCTCGATCCGGAGGCTGTCCCCCTCCAGGCGAACCCGGTCGCGGATCACCGTCTCCGGGTGGGCCGCCCGGATCCCGGCCTCGATGCAGTCGAGCGCGCGCTCCGCGGCCGGATCGTCCGGGAGGGCCGCCCGGTTCCGGATCGTGGTCACGACCGGGGGTACTCCACGGCCCCGCAAAACCGTTGTGCCGGTGTGTCGGTGCGCTCCGTCCCCGCGTTCGCCCCGGTTACGTCAATCGTCGAGGGCAACTTTCTTATTCGACGTACCCGTTGGCCCGTTCACGATGCACCAGCACGCCGCCGGGGCACGGTGTGGGGACTGCAACGACACCCTGGAGTGGCTCGGGGAGTACTACCACTGCGCGAACTGCGGACGGGTCGTCGCGCAGGGGTCGGACTGATCGGGAGTTCCGAACGATCACGGCGTCGGAACCCGCCGATCCGGCGGCGGGACTCGCCACACTCCGGGGGTTCAAGAGGCTCGGGAGAGAGGGGTCGAACATGAGCGACGGACCCGTCTACCTCTCGCCGGGCGAGGCGACCTCGGGGGAGATCATCGAGCGCCTCGAAGCCGGCGACCGGGTGATCGTCGAGACGGAACTCCTGGGGTCGGTCCACGAGATCACCCTCCGGTACGACGGCGACACGTACTACTGTGACACGCCGACGACGTTGCACCGCCACGACACCGCCGAGGGGATGCGGCGGTGTCTCGACGACCAGCGGTACGGGTCGGCGTGACGGTCTCGGCGCCGTCTCGATACACCCCCGTCCGAGACATTCCACCCACGCCCGTTTTTGACCCCGAGACCACCGCGCGATGCATGGCTAATAGAAGGCCCCGGGACGTTGGCCGTCGTGACCTCTACCGCTCGGCTTGGACATGGTCAACGTCGATGGATTCGCCGGAGTCATCGGTCTCCCCAGCACGCCAGTCGCGGGTCGATCATCGATCAGCCGGGGAAGGCGGTAATATACATTTAATATAATAGAGGAATTTAAAATATGGCGAATTTTTATATATGTTGTCCGTGAAGGTACTCGATTGAACGGGGGACTAACATGGGGAGGGAACGAGCCGTTTGCCCGGTACGAAAGGGTACGTGAGGTAGCGAGAACCGTCCGGTAAAACCACACGGACGACACTGCGCACGAACGCATGACGCGAAACGATCCATCGAACGAGCGATCGACTCGAAACGAAACCAACCGACGACGGGGGGTGAGTGAGAACGAACCGTCCAGTGGAACCGACTCGGGACGGGTGAAGGGGATCAACCGCAGAACCTACCTCAAGGGAGCGGCCACGATAGGGGCGCTGGGTAGTCTCGGTGCCGTGCCCGCGAGTGCGTCTCACGACGGAACGGTACTGATCCTCGAACCGACCGTAACTGGCGGGGCCAACAGCGTGGAGGCTAACAAAGCCCAGGAGCTCGGCTTCGACGTCGAGATCGCGAGCGAGTCCGAGTGGGGCGGGATGAGTACTGCCGAGTTCGAGTCGTACCGTGCGGTCATCCTCGGCGATCCGCGGTGTGAAATCGACCCAAACCCCTTATCGGCAGCGGAGGCCAACGTCTCGACGTGGACTCCGGCAGTAACCGGAAACGTCATCATCATCGGCGGCGATCCGGGGTACCACAGCGCGTTCGGGCCCCAAGCCCCCGCCAAGGAACTGACCAAGAAAGGGATCGCGTTTGCGGCTGACGATCATGATAAGACCGGCGCGTATATCACGCTAAGTTGTTACTACGACGGGACTGCCTCGGGGACGCCGGTCCCGGTGCTCGATGGGTTCGGGACGTTCACCGTCACGGGGGTGCCTGGCTGCTTCGATGACGTCGAAATCGTGGCGACCCATCCCGCACTGAGCGGCCTCAGCGATAGTGACCTCTCGAACTGGGGCTGTTCGGTCCACGAGGCGTTCGACAACTGGCCACTCGACTTCGAGGTGTTGGCGCTCGCCGTTACGGGAGACGTGGTCACTGCACCGGACGGTACGGAGGGGACCCCCTACATCATGGCCCGGGGCGTCGAGGTCATCAGTGACATCGACCTCGCGCCGGAGAGTGCCGAACTGAGCGTCGGTCAAACACATACCCTCACGGCGACCGTCGAGGAGGACGGCAACCCGGTGACGGACACCGAGGTCACGTTCAGCGTGATCGCCGGGCCACACTCGGGCACGACAGGGACGGACACGACAGATGCAGCGGGTGAAGCGACGTTCAGTTACACGGGTTCGACGACCGGTGAGGACACAATCGAGGCAACGTTCACCGATTCTACCGGCGTCACCCAACGATCCAACAGGGTAACCGCCACGTGGACGGCGAACAGCCCACCGACGGCCGAGTGCGACATGTCCCCGGAGGGCGTCGTGAACCTCGGTGAGACGGTCACCTTCGACGGGTCGGGATCGAGCGACCCCGACGGCGACTCGCTGACCTACGCGTGGGACTTCGACGGCGACGGCGACACCGACGACACCGGCGCGGTCGTCGAGCACGCCTTCTCGACCGGCGGCCAGAAGACCGTCACCCTCACCGTCACCGACGAACACGGGCTGTCGGACACCTGCGAGCTGACACTCACGGTGTGGATCGCCGCCGAGATCGACATCAAGCCCTGTAGCGATCCGAACGCGATCAATCCCGACGGCGGGGGCGTGATCCCCGTGGGTGTCAAGCACACCGACAGCTTCGACCCGCTCGCCCGGGTCGACGTCGACTCGCTCCGGTTCGGGGATCCGGAGGACGTGAAGGGTGCCGACCCGAGCGACGTGAGCGATCGCGGCGGAGCGAGTCCAGCACACGGCGGCCACGCCAACGACACGGTCCCTTGCGGTGGCGACGGACGCGACGACCTCGTGGTCCACTTCCCCGCTGAGGACGCCGGGTTCGAAGGCGACGAGGAACGGGGCCGGTTGGAGGGCCTGACGAACGACGATCCGCCGATCCCGGTGATCGGGGACGATTCCGTGAAACTCGTCGGCGGCGGAGGCGGCAACGGCAACGGAGGCGGCGGAGGCGGCAACGGCAACGGAGGCGGCGGAGGCGGCAATGGCAACGGAGGCGGCGGAGGCGGCAATGGCAACGGAGGTGGGGGAGGGAACTGACGGGATCGTTCCCATCACAGTGACACGGCGCGAAAGCCAACGGCTCTAGCCGTTGCACGCTTTCGGGCCACAGCTATGCCGATACGACACCGCAACCCATGGCCGATCAGGAGACCACGGACGGCATCGGCCGCCGCGAACTGCTGGTGTTCGGGGGCGGTGTGGTCGTCGGTGGCGGTGGCCTCGCGCTGGCGGGGAGCTGATCAGCGACGACGACGAGTCGACGATCGCCTACGGGGAGCCGATCAGTTACGGCGACACTGTCTCGGGCGAGATAACGGAGTACTCACCGAGTCTCAGAGGTGATCGCGGGGAGCGGTATCACTTCACCGGGTCGGCAGGCGAACACCTCCGGGTCACGGCGGAGTCCGACGGGTTCTATCCCTCCGTAACGCTCACGAGGAGAATAGCATCGCCGGACGCCGAGACGACGGTCGATGGGGCGTTCGATAATGATGAGGACGGAAGCGTCGAACTGACGACGACGCTCGTGGCGTCGGGAGCACACGGGATATGGATAGAAGCCGATCCGAACTTCTATCCCCCGGACGAGTCGGGCTCGTTCACCCTCACGCTCGAACGGGTATCCGACGACGAGATCTGACCGCCCGGGGAACGGTTTTGTGCCCCGGGACGCTACACTTGAACGATGAGTGCCGGCGACGACATGCGGCGACTCCTGGAGGCCGAGGACCCGCCCTTCGACGAGGTGATGGCCTGCGTGTTCGGCATCGGCGGGCGGGAGGTCCGGACGTACCTCGCGCTTCTGGATCGCCCGGGCAGCACCGTCGAGGAACTCGCCGGCGCGCTCGAGCGCGACCGGAGCAACGTCAACCGGTCGCTGTCCCAGTTGCGCGATCTCGACCTCGCGTACCGCGAGCGGCGCCTGCTGGACTCGGGGGGGTACGTGTACCAGTACGGCGCCGAACCCCTCCCGGAGACGAAGAAACGCCTCCACGACGCGCTGGACCGGTGGGCCGACCAGGTCCACGACCGCATCGACGCCTTCGGCGAGGGGACGTGACAGCGTCCGGCCAGTGCGACGGCCGGACGACGCCGTTACGCGAACTCGGCCGCCGCGAGCAGGATGCTCGGCGCGACCAGCAGGACGAGACCGACGACGATCAGTATCGCGGGCACCCACAGCAGCGTCATCTCGGTGAACAGCCACAGTCCTATCCCGGCCAGGATCGCGACGAGACCGAGGAGCCGGAGGATCCACGCCACGATTCCCTCGAACCCCGACCCGGCGACGACGTCCGCGACTTCGAGGATTTCGTCCATTGCGGCCGTGGATTTCACCCGGGAGCCAGGAGAACCTTTTGGCTACTCCGGCCATTATCCCCCGGAATCACCGACTGCTCTCGTCAGTTCCCGTCCGAGCTACCGCCGGACCCGCTGTACAGCTGGACGACCTCGCTCTCCGAGAGCGCCCGGGAGTAGGCGCGCACCTCGTCGAGCCTGCCGGCGGGCTCGCTGTCGTCGCCCGAAAACAGCACGAGCGGGTTCGTCCCCGACTGGGTGCGCTGGGCCGTCCCCGTGAGGGGGGAGGCGTCGAGTTCGCCGGACTCGTCGAAGGTGTGGATCCGGAAATCCGATCCGTCGACCACGGTCACGACGAACAGCCACGTGTCCGGCGAGAGGCCGATCGTCGGGCGGTTGGTCGCCGACTGCGTGGTCCCGTCGCCGTAGATGTAGACGTCGTCGCTCTCGCTCGTGAAGAGAACCTCGTAGCCCGCCTGGGCCACCGCCGGCGTCGCGGTGTCGCCGCCGACCTGGTAGATCCGGGCGAACGGCTCGTGGCTGGTGTAGTTGATCCAGGCCGCGACGGTCGCCCCCTCGCCGTTCAGCGGGAGGTCCTCACCGGAGGTGAGCGCGTCGGCCGTACTGGACCGGGAGCCGTCGGTGGTGAACTCCCAGGCGCCGTCGACGACGCCGCTGGCGTCGGTGGTGGGGTCGCCGGTGACGTCGGCGTCGGTACCGGTGACGACGTTCGTAGGGGCATCGCCGTCGAGCGGGTAGTACGCCTCCAGGCCCTCCTGGGGGACGTCGCCGGGGCTGAACACGAAGACGGACCGGGAGACGTCGGACGTCGCGGAGTCGGAGGTGGACTCGAAACTGACGCTGCCGGTGATGGTGACCTCGCCGCTGGCGCCGGAGGGGGCGGTGATCTCCCAGGTGATCTCGGCGGTGTCCTGGGTGTCGAGTTGATCGATCGTGGTTTCGCCCTCTGCGGTGACGCTCCAGTCAGCGTTGGGCGCGGAGAGTTCGACCTGGATGTTCCGGATCGGGAACAGGTAGGGGTTCTGGACGGTCCCGGTCAGCGTCGTCGACTCGCCCGGCGACACCGACCCGCCCCCGGAAAACG
>Ga0207719_100421_pt1 | contig 25408 bp, 24 predicted proteins | sample A23P1SouthBayCA_2_FD_187279 | JGI IMG/M metagenome (GOLD analysis project Ga0207719, IMG submission 187279) | Aerobic enrichment media microbial communities from Eden Landing Ponds, California, USA - A23 P3 (3) (SPAdes) | ecosystem: Environmental > Aquatic > Marine > Unclassified | place... | reverse complement strand
GCGCGCTCGCCACGCCGGCACGATCGGAGCGCCCGGCCGATGGCTGGCTTTTTGACGGCGCCGCCCCTCGGTAGCGACGACCCGATCGATGACGATCACGCGCCTCGACGACGACACGGTCCGGAAGATCGCGGCCGGCGAGGTCGTCGAACGCCCCGCCTCCGTCGTGAAGGAACTGATCGAGAACAGCCTCGACGCCGGCGCGACCCGGATCGACGTCGGCGTCGAGTCCGGCGGGACGGACCGGATCCGCGTCGCCGACGACGGCGAGGGCATGACCCGCGAGGAGGTCGAGCGCGCCGTCGAGGAACACACGACCTCGAAGATCGACGCCGTCGCGGACCTCGAAGCCGGCGTCGCGACCCTGGGCTTTCGCGGCGAGGCCCTGCACGCCATCGGCGCGGTCTCGAAGACGACGATCACGACGAAACCGCGGAGCGGAGACCGGGCGACCGAACTCACGGTCGACCACGGCGAGGTGGGCTCCGTCGAGCCCGCGGGCCGTCCCGAGGGGACGACCGTCGACGTGACCGAACTGTTCCGGGAGACCCCCGCCCGCCGGAAGTTCCTCAAGACCGAGAGCACGGAGTTCGACCACGTCAACCGGATCGTCTCGCGGTACGCCCTCGCGAACCCCGGCGTCGCGGTGTCGCTGGTCCACGACGACCGGGAGACGTTCGCGACGACCGGCGACGGCGACCTCGAGAGCGCCATCCTGTCGATCTACGGCCGCGAGGTCGCCGAGTCGATGATCCCGGTCGATGCGGACCTCCCCGAAGACGCGCCGGTCGACGGCGTCTCCGGGTACGTCAGCCACCCCGAGACCACCCGGAGCACCCGCGCGTACGTCTCGACGTTCGTCAACGGCCGGTACGTCGCCGCCTCGACGCTCCGGGGGGCGATCGTGGAGGCCTACGGCGGGCAACTCGCCGCCGACCGCTACCCCTTCGCCGTCGTCTTCGTCGGCCTCCCGGCGGACGCCGTCGACGTGAACGTCCACCCCCGCAAGACCGAGGTACGCTTCGGCGAAGAGGAGGGGGTCCGGACGGCCGTCGGCGAGGCGGTCGAGCGCGCGCTCCTGGAGCACGGGATCGTGCGCTCCTCGGCTCCCCGGGGGCGTTCGGCGCCCGCGGAGACGGAACTCCCCGGGGAGTCGGGGTCGTCGGACCGCGACGCCTCGACGGACGCACCCGGGACGTCGACGACTGACGTTCCCGGGGAGTCGACTGCCGACACGACGTCGGCGTCGTCGACCGACGTGATGCGGGGTGGAGCGACGGCTCACGCGACGGACGACGCCGACGGGACGCCTGCCCGTGACGACGACCCGGAGACGTCCTCGGGAACTCCGGAGAACGCGGCCCGGATCCGCGATCCGGGAACGCAGTCCACGCTCGACGCCGGGAGGACCGACCGCGACCGGGAGTTCGAGCGCCTGCCTGACCTGCGCGTGCTGGGGCAGATCCACGACACGTACGTCGTCGCCGAAACGGAGGCGGGCCTCGTCCTGATCGACCAGCACGCCGCCGACGAGCGCGTGCACTACGAGCGCCTGCAGGAGCGCCTCGATTCGCCGGCGACGCAGGCCCTCGCCGAACCCGTCGAGGTCGAGTTGACGGCCCGGGAGGCCGACCTGTTCCCGTCCGTCTCCGGCGCCCTTTCCGACCTCGGCTTTCGCGCCGAGCGCTCCGGCGACCGGACCGTCTCCGTGCGGGCCGTCCCCGCCGTCTTCTCGGAGGCGCTCGATCCGGACCTCCTCCGGGACGCCATCGGGGAGTTCCTCGACGGCGAGGCAACGAGCGTCGAGGCGCGGGCCGACGCCCTGCTCTCGGATCTGGCCTGCCACCCCTCGGTCACGGGCAACACCTCGCTCACGGAGGGGTCGGTTCGCGCCCTGCTTGCGGCGCTTGATGACTGCGAGAACCCCTACGCCTGCCCCCACGGCCGCCCCGTGATCGTGGAGATCGACCGCGGGGAGATCGAGGAGCGCTTCGAGCGGGACTACCCGGGGCATCACTGAACTCCTGGGTCATCACCCAACTCCTCGCGGCGCCTGCCGGCGGGAAAACTAACTGTCGGCCCTGACACGTCGGGGGTATGACTCACGTCGTCGTGATCGGCGCCTACGGAGCGCGCCGATGGCGTGCAGGGCCTCGCCCCGGAAGCCGAGCGTGGCGACCCCGGGGTTTATCCTGTTCGGACCATGCGCTCCGGTATGCGACGCCTCCTGATAGCGCTCGCCGTCGCGTCGATGGTCGTCGTGGCGGGGTGTGCGACCGGCCCCTCCGGGACCGACACGCCCGCGACGACGGCGCCGGACGGAACCACGGCGCCCGGCGACGAGACGACGACGCCGGACGGAACGACGTCATCCGGGAACGGAACGGCGGCTCCCGGCGGTAGCGACGACACGGTCACGCCCATCGGGACGGTGGTGACGGACACGAGGCCCGCCTCCGACCCCGCGCCGGACGAACTCCCCGCCGGCGTCGACGCCGCGGGCGTGACGAACGCCACCGCGCTCGGGCAGGCCCACTTCGGCGTCCTCCGGGGGTCGTCGTTCCGGATCGACGTCTCCGAGACGGGCGGCACGGACCCCGTCTCGGTCAGCATCCACAACGGCACCGGGGCTGTCAGCCTCGACATCACGAACGCGAGCACCGGCGAGCGGGCCGGGATCTACATCGGCAACGACACCATCACGCGGTTCAACAGCAGCCGGTCGCCGCCGAAGGTGTACAGCTACGGGTCGACGAGCGAGCAGTTCGGCGCGCTGTTCGTCTACGCCGTCCTGCTTCGGGTGTACCCGAGTCAGCAGCTCACGACGGGGACGTTCGAGGTGGACGGCACGGTGACGCGTGACGGCGAGAAACTGATCCGGCTGTCCGCGACGGGCGTCAACGAAACCGCGGTCCAGCAGGAGGGGTCCTCCTCCGGTCGCGGCGCGCTCGCGGACATGGCGGGGAAGGTCTGGGTCCGGCCCGACGGGCTGGTACGCCGGATGACCCTGAAACAGCGCTACGACTCCGGCGCGACCACGTCGATCGAGTTCGCCGTCTCGGGGATCGGGAACACCTCGCCCGCGGAGCCGGACTGGCTCGGCGAGGCGCCACGACTCGAGGGGTCGCTCTCCGCGAACGGGACCGTGCTCGAACTGACCAACGCCGGCGGTGTGACCGTCCCGGCCAACACGACGCTCTCCGTACAGCAGGGCGGGCTCGCACCCCGGCTGCTCGGGGGTGTCACGCTCCCGGAGCCGGTCGCCCCGGGCGAGTCGATCTACCTCTACGCGACCGGGACGCCCAGCGAGCCGACGGTCGAGGTGGCCCTCACGGAGCCGTCGCCGGCCGACGCCGTGAACCTCTCGCGGCTGAGCCCGCAGGTCTCGGGCACGCTCGGGAACGTCGACTTCGTGATCGGCGTACCCGAGAACGACAGCCAGGGCGGCGACGCTTGAGGTAGGCTGGCACCGGTTCGCCGTCCCGAACCCAAACCGCTTTGATCGCGCTCGCGCAACCCCGGAGTGATGGATCCGGAGCTACGGGAACGGGTCGAACGGGAGGCGGAGAAACACGCCCTCTACAACGCCCTCACGCACGGAAGCGACGCGGAGGTCGGCGCGGTGATGGGGCCGCTGATGGGCGAGAACCCGGCGTTTCGCGAGCACGGCGACGAGATCCCGGGGATCGTCGCCCCGGTCGTCGCGGCGGTGAACGACCTCTCCGCGGGGGAGCGTCGCGACCGCCTCGCCGACCTCGCGCCCGGGATGCTCGACGAACTCGACGCCGAGGACGACGGGGAGGACCACCCCCTGCCGGACCTGCCGGACGTCGAGGAGTACGAGGAGGTCCGGATGCGCCTCGCGCCCAACCCCAACGGCCCCTGGCACCTCGGCAGCGCCAGGATGCCCGCCGTCATCGGCACGTACACGGAACGCTACGACGGGTGGATGCTGTGCCGGTTCGACGACACCGACCCCGACGTGAAGCGCCCCGATCTCGATGCCTACGGCGCGATCCTCGATTCCATCGAGTATCTCGGCTTCGAGCCCGACGACGTGATCCGGGCGAGCGACCGCCTCCCGACGTACTACGACCACGCCCGCGAGCTCATCGAGGCCGGCGGCGCCTACACCTGCCGGTGTCCCCAGGAGCAGTTCTCGGAGCTGAAAAACGACGGCCGGGCCTGCGAACACCGCGACAAGGATCCGGACACGAGCCGCGAGGAGTTCGAGGCGATGGTGGCGGGCGAGTACTCCGCGGGCGAGATCGTCCTCAGGGTCCGGACCGACATCGAGCACCCGAACCCGGCGCTCAGAGACTGGGTCGCCTTCCGGATGGTCGACCGGCCCCACCCCCGCGAGGCGGCCGCCGAATACCGCTGCTGGCCGATGCTGGACTTCCAGTCGGGGATCGACGACCACCTGACCGGGATCACGCACATCATCCGGGGGATCGACCTCCAGGACTCCGCGAAGCGCCAGCGCTTCCTGTATGACTATTTCGGCTGGGAGTACCCCGAGACCATCCACTGGGGCCACGTCGGGATCGACGCCTACGACGTCCCCCTGAGCACCTCGACGATCAAGGAACGCATCGAGGCCGGCGATCTGGAGGGGTGGGACGACCCCCGGGCGCCGACGCTCGCGAGCCTGGAACGCCGGGGGATCAGGGGGGAGGCGATCGTCTCGGCGATGGTCGAACTCGGCACCTCCACCTCGAACGTCGACCTCGCGATGGATTCGATCTACGCCGCGAACCGCGACCTGATCGACGACGGCGCCGACCGCCTGTTTTTCGTCCGCGACCCCGTCGAAAAGTCCGTCATGATGGGCCCCGGGGCCGGAACGCCGCCAGTTCATCCCGACCACGAGGAGCGCGGCCGGCGGGAACTCCGCGTCGAGGGTGCGGTCCTGGTCGAACCCGGGGACGTCCCGCCCAACGGCAAGCGCGTCTGGCTGAAGGGCTATGGGTGTGTTCGCCACACCCGGGACGCCTTCGAGTTCACCGGCGAGGACATCGACGTCGTGCGGGAGGGCGACGTGGACGTGGTCCACTGGGTACCCGCCGACGATAACTGCCGGCTCCGCCTGCGGACGCCGGAGGGCGACCGCGAGGGGTACGCCGAGGCGGGCGTCGCCGGCTACGACCCCGGCGCCGTGGTGCAGTTCGAGCGCGTCGGCTTCGCCCGGATCGACGCGCACGCGAACGATCCGGAAGGCGACGAGCCGAGGACTGTCGCGTATTTCGCCCACCGGTAAAACGCGTCGTCGCGGCTATACCGCGTCTTAACTCGCCGCGACGTCGTTCATCCCCGACTGGATCCAGTACCACGAGATGGGTGCGAAGACGATGAACAGGATGAACAGGACTACTTTCGTCTGGTCGGTGACGGCCTCGGCGGCGTCGGACACCTGCCAGATGGAGAGCAGGTTCACGACCGGGATGATCGCCAGGATCGGTGTTAGACTTTCGTCAGTCCCCTCGTCCAGTTGTTTGGCCGTGCTGTAGAGCCAGTAGAGGGTGTAGAGTCCGAGCGTGACGATCGCCAACGCGACCTGGATGCCGAGCGATTTCTGTTCGAACGCCGATGCGTCTGTCACCTGGGCACTTCCGGACATACGTGGGGTTCTTCATGGCCGTTTGTTATTAATGTAGGGGGCGTGAGCCGCTACAGCAGCACGCCGGTCGCAAACGCAACGAGCATCGACGCCGTGAGAAGCACCTGCACCACCGCAGACCCGAGCACCCCGAGCACGACGGCGCCCGCCGCCTTCGCGCCCCGGGCGGCGTCGCGGTGGCGCCGGTACTCGAGGGCGAACACGACGGCGACGACGCCGAGCAAGGCCCCGACGGGCGTGACGAACACGAACAGGACGATCCCGACCGCGCCCGCGACCAGCGACGTGGTGAGCGAGGCGCCGCCGACGCGCGCCGAGACGACCTCCGCGCCGAAGTCCGCGGTGATCGCCAGGAGGCCCAGAAGCGTGAGCGCCGCGAGCAGGACCGCTCCGGGTTCGGTGAACCCCGAGCCCAGCCAGTAGAGGTACACGCCCGCAAGCGAGAGCAGGGGCCCCGGGAGCGCCGGGACGAGCGAGCCGACGACGCCGAGCGCGAGGAGACAGACCGCGGCTATCGCGACGATGTCGACCGCGCCGAGGTCGACCGCGAGGGGGTCGATCACGGGGACCTGTCGTATCGCCAGGGTTCTAAAACCACGGATACGGCGGAAACGCGGCAGCGCACCCCGGAGAGCGAACCTTTTTCACTCCTCGGCGTGTGGTGTGGTAGCATGGATGAAGCGTTCGTCCAGCTTCTGTGTCCGGAGTGTGCCAAGGCGTGGGAGTCGACGCCGGGTGACCTCCCCGGATCGCGGGAGAACTTCCACTGTCCGAGCTGTCACGCGACCCGGCGGACGGCGGAGTTCATGCGGACCGGGCGCGACCTCGAAACGCTGCGCGCGCTCGGCTAGCCCGTCGGGGAGAGGGCGCCACAGGCGGTGCACTTGATCATCTCGGCGCCCTGCTCGTGTTCGAGGCGCGTGTCGGGGAGGCCACACTCGGGACACCGGACGTACGCGTCCGCGAAGGCCTCGATCGCGTCCCCGATGCGGCGCGCGGTGAACTCCCCGGTGAGCCGCGCCCGCCGGCGTTCGTCGATGTGGGCACTCGTCCCGAGTTCGTTCTGGAGGAACTTCAGTACCGATTCGGGTTCGCGGTCGAGACGGTCGACCGTTGCCTGGAAGTTCTCGTAGACGGTAGCGTTGCCCTCCTGGCGGACGTCCGGGTCCGGGATGGTGAAGCGGTCCTCGCTTCCCTGGATGTCGGGCGTCGCCGACAGCGCGTCGTCGAGCTGTTGCTCGTAGTCGCTCATACCCGGTGGATGGCGATGCCGGCACAAAAACGTTGCCGGGTCCGTCCGGCGGCAAAGCGACTACCCGCGACCCCGGCGCTGCGTGTTCACGTCCCTTCTGATATGAGACGTCACGAACGCCCGGTGTCGTGTTAACGGGTGTCAAGATAATACTATAACCCTTCAGTCGTTAGCAGGATGTGCCCATGAAAAAGCAGGAACTGATCCACCTTCACGGATTACTCGCGGAAGTCTCCAACCACTGTGAAATGGCGGACGACGTCACGATCGACCTCGAGGACTACCACGACCTCGGCGTCAAGCCGACATCGATCCACAAGTCCAAGACCGACCACAAGGACGCCGTTTTCGCGATCGCGACCGGTATCACCGCCCGCCTCGACTCCGACGCCCGGGAAGCCGTCCCAACCAGCGCGGACTGATCGGGGATTCTCGACGGACACTCGAAACCACGTAGCCTACGGCTCGTCCCGGCCGGATGATCCACGACCGGCCCGGACAGTCGGCAGCCGCAATCGTCCCCCGGAAGGGGCGCTACTCGATCAGGTCGTCGAAGTCGGGAAGGACGTCCTCGTCGGGATCCGCCTCGTCCGTCCGTTCACCCGCGTCCTCCTCGTCCGTCGTGGTCGTCTGTTCCTCGTCGGTCTCCTCTATGACCTCGACCTCGATGATCTTCAGGGGGATGTCGTCGAGCCGCTGGCCGATCTCCTTGCGCGCGATCCGGGACGCGTGTTCCTCGCGCTCGACGTTGAACACCGTCATCTCGAGTTCGAGGGCGACCAGACCCTCGTCTGCCGCGATGAACGCCGGGTCGAGCTCCTCGCCGCAGTGAGCGCAGCTCCGGTCGCCCATGCTGATCTCGACGTAGTTGAGATCGGGGTTGAGCATGTCCCCGGTCTTCGAGATGGCGATGCGGACGGCCTCGTCGGGCGTCTCGACGTCGTACACGGGCACCGCCGCTTCGACGACGACTCTACAGTCCATCGTTCAATCTCTACTACGCGTGCAAGCGTAAGAAACTTAGCCCTCGATGCGCGGCGCGCGCACGTCACTATCCGGCGCGGTGCGTCCGTGGTCCCACACCGGCGCGCGCAAAGCGAACGCCTCTTGTCGGGGGGGTCCCCACGCGGAGGCGTGGAACGCGGCGCGATCCCGATTTCGGCGATCCCGGGCGGCCTCGACCTCCAGGCGACCGTCGAGAGCGGCCAGTCGTACCTCTGGACCCGCGCGGACGGCCGGACGTACGAACGGGAGCGCGCACGCGGCGGATCGGCCTGGTACTGGACGGTCCTCGACGGCGAGGTGATCCGGACGAGGCAGGTCGACGACGCCCTCGAGTGGGAGGCGACGACCGACGCCGACCCGCTCCTCCGGGAGCTGCTCGGCCTCGGGGACGACCTCGACGCGATCGTCGCGGCGACCCCCTCCGACGACCTCATCGACGCCGCCTACGATGCCTACCGCGGGCTCCGGATCGTCCGTGACCCCTTCTTTCCCTGCCTCGTTTCGTTTATCTGCTCGGCCCAGATGCGCGTCGCCCGGATCTTCGAGATGGGAGCCGCGCTCCGTGAGACCTACGGCGAGACGATCACCGTCGATGGAACCACCTACCACGCCTTCCCGACGCCCGGGCGCCTCGCGGCAACGACGGAGGCCGAACTGCGTGACCTCGGCCTGGGGTACCGGGCGCCGTACGTCCGGCGAACGGCGGAGATGGTCGCCTCGGGCGAACGCACCCGCGATGACGTCGCGGGCCTGCCCTACGAGGAGGCCCGGGAGGCGCTCACGGGGTTCGTCGGCGTCGGCCCGAAGGTGGCCGACTGCGTCCTCCTGTTCTCGCTTGGGTACCTCGAGGCCGTCCCCCTGGACACCTGGATCCGGACGGCGATCGAGGACCACTACCCCGACTGCGCGAAGGGATCGTACGCGGAGACCTCCCGGGCCATCCGGAAGCGCTTCGGCGACGAGTACGCTGGCTACACCCAGACGTACGTGTTCGCGCACCTCCGGACGCGGGAGTGAGCGGGGGTATATTTGACCCCGGCGCCCGAACGGCCGCTGTGAGCCGAACCCGCGCACACGTCCTCGTCTCCGGGCGCGTCCAGGGCGTCTACTTCCGGGCGACGACGCGCGACCGGGCCCGCGAGGCCGGCGTCGACGGCTGGGTCCGGAACCTCCCCGACGGCCGCGTCGAGGCCGTCTTCGAGGGTCCCGAGGACGCCGTCGAGTCGATGGTCGCGTTCTGTCAGGAGGGCAGCCCCGCCGCCTCCGTCGAGGACGTCGAGGTGGAGTACGGCGATCCCGAGGGCATCGAGGGGTTCGAGGTACGGTGGTGACGCCGGGAGGTCGGGGTCCGTCGATGCACCGGCGCAAGCTTAACCAGCCCCCGGCCGAACCCCCGATATGATCACCGCCGACCGGATGGCCGCCGTCGACAGGAACGCGGCGGCGCTTGGTGTCCCCCGGAAACAGCTGATGGAGTCGAGCGGAAACGCCGTCGCGCGCGAGGTCCGCGACCTCGCTCCCGGCGACGCGACCGTCGTGATCGTCGCCGGGCGGGGCAACAACGGCGGCGACGCGTTCGTCGCCGCGCGCTTCCTCGACGACCTCGACGTCGCGGTCCACCTGCTGGGTCGCCCGGAGTCGATCTCGACCGACATCGCCCGCGAGAACTGGGACGCGCTCCGGGAGGGGGAGTACGACGTCCGGGTCGTCCGCGATTCGCGGACGCTTTCGCTGGGCGATCCCGACCTGATCGTCGACGCCCTCCTGGGGACGGGTATCGCGGGCGCGCCACGCGAACCGGAAGCCAGCGCGATCCGGACGATCAACGACGACGGCGCGACCGTCCTCTCGGTCGACGTCCCCTCCGGGATCGACGCCGACACGGGCGAGGCGGCGGGCGTCGCGGTGGCGGCCGACCGGGTCGTCACGTTCCACGACGGGAAGCCGGGACTCGCGGACCTCGACGCCGAGGTCGCCATTGCCGACATCGGCATCCCCGCGGCCGCCGAGCGGTTCGTCGGCCCCGGCGACCTGCTCGCGCTCGGTCGCGATCCGGAGAGCCACAAGGGCGATCACGGCCGCGTCTTCGTGATCGGCGGCGGTCCCTACACCGGCGCGCCCGCGCTGTCGGCGCAGGCCGCCCTGCGGGCCGGCGCGGACCTGGCGTACGTCGCCGCCCCCGGCGCCGTCGCCGAGACGATCCAGGGCTACGCGGAGGATCTCATCGTCGAGCGCTACGAGGGCGAGCACCTGGCACCCCGGTGGGTCGACCCGCTGCTGGAGCGTGCCCGGGAACGCGACGTCGTCGTGCTGGGGCCCGGCCTGGGCGATGCCCCCGAGACCCGCGAGGCGGTCCGGGCGTTCCTCGAGAGCTACGACGGCCGGGCGGTGATCGACGCCGACGCCCTCGCCGCCGTCCCCGAGGTCGAGACGGCGGCGACGCTCGTCTGCACGCCCCACCAGGGCGAACTGGCGGAGATGGGTGGTCCCACGGAGGAGGACTGGCGCGAGCGCGCGGAGGCGGTCGAGGGCTTCGCCGCCGATCTCGGACACACCATGCTCGTGAAGGGCCCCTACGACGTGATCTCCGACGGCGCGGAGACGCGGGTCAACCGGACGGGCAACCCGGGGATGACCGTCGGCGGGACGGGCGACGTCCTCGCGGGCGTGACGGGCGCGCTGCTGGCGACGAACGGGCCCCTGGAGGCGGGTGCGATCGCCGCCTACGCAAACGGCCGGGCGGGCGACCTGGTCGTCGGGGAGTACGGGAACGGCCTGCTCGCCTCCGACCTCCTCGATCGACTTCCGGGGGCGATGCGCGATGACTGACGACGGCAACCGGCGGGACGCGCACGACGCCGACGGCCTCACGCACACCACGGCAGAGGGCGACGTCGAGATGGTGGACGTCGGCGACAAGCCCGATTCAAAGCGGCGGGCGGTCGCACGGGGCGAGATCCACCTCGCGGAGGCGACGGTCGACGCCATCGAGAACGACGAGGCCGAAAAGGGGGACGTCCTCGCGACCGCCAGGATCGGCGCGATCCAGGCCGTCAAGCACACCTGGGAGTCGATCCCGATGTGTCACGCGATCCCGGTCACGAACGTCGACACCGAGTTCGACCTCCGGGCGGACCGGGTCGTCCTCAGCGTCGCCGTCGAGACCACGGGCAAGACCGGCTGTGAGATGGAGGCCCTCCAGGGCGTCACGACGGGGCTGAACACGGTCTGGGACATGGTGAAGGCAATGGAGAAAGACGCCGATGGGGGGTACCCCGGGACGGCCATCGAGGGCGTCCGGGTGGTCGAGAAGGAAAAGCGCCCCCGGTAGACGGGAACGCCCCACCGGACCGTGGCGATCCACGCTGAAACGTGTGTTTCACCCTGGCACGCCTTTATGCCCGTGGTGTGTTATTCCCTCACATGAGCCAGGCACCACTGCTGGTCGTTGCCGTCGGCTGTGTCGTGCTGGCGGGCTGTACCGGCGGCGTTCCGGGGACCGTGACGGACAGCACTGCGACAGCCGGCCCCGACACGGAGACGTCAACGCGAGGTGAGTGCGAGGAACTGGAACCACGCGACGCGCCCACGCCCCCCACGAACCTGGCCAGCGAGTCCGTGGTCTCGTTTCTCGAATCCTACGCCGCGGCCACGCACTGGAACGAGCAGTTCGCGGGCGATGAGTACCTGCGCGTCGACATCGAGACGAACGGGTTCGTGGTCAACCGGACCGACACCGGGTACATCGTTCACGTGGGAACCCGGGTTTCGATGCTTACCTGCGACGGCGCATACGGGGACCCCGCCCTGTACGGCCCCGGCTCCGATTACTTCATCAACGGGTCCATGCTGGCAGTGAACGACACCGGCGTCGGCGTGCGGAACGCGTCCGTCCACCCGCCCGTCTCGGTCGAGGAGATACGGCAACACGGGACCACGATCGAATGGAACCGGTCGGGGTGACCCGGGCTACGCCACCGTCGGAAGCGGATCGATCAGCACCGTTGCCGTCCCGTGGATAACGATCTCGTCGTCCTCGTTCTCGACGCGGGTCGTCAGTCGGTAGCGGTCCTCCTCCAGGACCTCGACGATCTCGCAGGTGGCAGTGACGGTCGCGCCGATGTCCACCGGTCGTTTGAACTCCAGGTTCTCCGAGAGGTAGATCGTCAGACCGGGCAGTGCGGCCAGCGCGGCGCTGATCGTCCCGGAGACGAGGGTTCCGTGGACGATCCGGCGCTTGAATCGCGTGCCCGCCGCGAACTCGTCGTTGAGGTGGAGGGCGTTCGTGTCCCCCGAGGCTTCGGCGAACTTCCGCACGTCGTCGTCCGTGATCGTCTTCGTGAACCTGGACCGGTCGCCGACGCCGAGTTCCCCCGGCTCGGCCACCTCGAGTTCGAACGCCGACGGATCGGTCTTGAACGGCAGTTGCTGGGTCATCACGCCGCCGACGGTCATCAGGTGGGGGTGGGGGTCGTCGAGGTACGCGTCGGGGTCGGCGGCGAAGGCGTCGGCACACCCCGCAGAACAGAAGTAGTACGTCGTCCCGGCGTGGTCGACTGTCGTGCTCGCTTCGTCGGTGTCGATCTCGACGCCACAGGCTGGATCGATTGCCATGGAGTCACACACACCGCGCGGCGACAAAAGTCCACGTCCCGTCAGGACTCGGCGGCCGCGACGAGGTCGCTCGCTTTCGCGCGAGCGCGCTCGACGACGGACCCGGTGGCCTCGAAGTCCAGCACGACCTGTTCGCCCTCGTAGGATTCGTCCTCGACGTGGGCGTGGTCGTGGACCCACGAGACGAGGCTCATCGCGTCGTCGGACATGGGGAGCACGAGGCGCTCCCGGCGCCGGTCGGGGAGCTCGTCCTCGACGCGCTCTTTCAGCGCCGCGACGTTCGTCCCCTTGAGCGCCGAGACGGCCACCGGGTTCGGCGCCAGCGCCGACAGCGCCGCCTTCTTCTCTTCGAGTTCCGTCTCGGACACGGCGTCGATCTTGTTCAGGACGGTGACGATCGGCGCCTCGTTGCGCTCATAGAGGGTGTCGTGGCAGGTCACTAACTTCTCGCGGATCGCCTCGACCGGCTCGGAGACGTCGACGACGAGCAAGACGAGGTCGGCGCGGTACACCGAGTCCAGCGTCGACTTGAACGACTCAACGAGCCAGTGGGGCAGCTCGGAGATGAACCCGACCGTGTCGGTCAGCAGGACATCCCGGCGCTCGACGTCCATGCGCCGGGTCGTCGTTCCCAGCGTCGTGAACAGCCGGTTTTCGGCCTCTGCGGTGGTGTCGAGATCCGGATGCAGGTCGTCGTTCTCCCCGACCTCGATGTCCTCCGCCAGCCGCTGTAGCAGGGTGGACTTGCCGGCGTTGGTGTACCCCGCGAGAGCGACGAGGTCGAACCCGGACTCGCGGCGCTGGTCGCGGCGGTGTTGCTCGGTCGTCTCGATCCGGTCGAGTTCGTCGCGGATGCGGCTGATCCGGGCCTTGATGTCCTGCTCGCGGCTCTCGTCGTACTCGCCCAGCCCCATGAACCCCGGGCGCTCGTCGCGTTTCGCGAGGCTGGTTTTCGCCTCCGCGCGCGGGAGTTCGTACCGGAGTTCCGCGAGTTCGACCTGTAACTGTGCTTTCCGGGTGTCGGCGCGCTGACCGAAGATCCGGAGGATGAGCGTGAACCGGTCGAGCACTTCCACGCCCTCGGGGAGGCGGTTGCCGACGTTGTACGTCTGGTAGGGCCCCATCCGGTTGTCGAAGATCACGACCGTGGCGCCCGTCTCGGCGACCAGTGCCGCGAGTTCGGAGACCTTGCCGTCGCCGATGTTGTACTCGGGGTCCTCCTCGCGGGACTGGACGACCTCGCCGGCCACCTCGTATCCGGCCGCGCGCGCGAGATCGGTAATCTCGGTGGTGTCGGGCGTCCCGCTGTCGACGCGCTTCGCGATGACCGCCGTCGTCTGGTGTGTTCCGGTCACTCCCCCGGAGGTAGGGCGTCGTCGTATTTAAATCCGGCCGCGGCCACCCCCGCGAAAGCACAAAACCGATAAATACCCGCGCTGATACGATGGGGTATGGTACTCGACACCATCGCGCTGGTGGTGGGGCTGGCGCCGGCACAACTCGACGGCATATCGTTCCAGCAGATCGGCATCGAGGCCGGCGGGGGCGCGATCATCGGCGGCGTGATCGGGTTCGCCGCCAAGAAGATCGCGAAACTCATCGCGGTCATCATCGGCCTCCAACTGGCACTGTTCAAGTTCTTGGAGGCACGGGGCGTCCTGCAGGTGAACTGGCAGAAAATCACGAACGCGTCGGCGAACGCCACCAAGACGGCACAGGAAGGCGGGGAGGCTGGCGCGTCCTGGGTCAACAGCCTCCTGTCGACCCTGCCCGTCGGCGCCGGGTTCACCGGCGGCTTCTTCCTGGGTTTCAAGAAGGGATAACGACGCGGCGTCGGGTCGTTGCGTCCGCGCTCACCGCGTCGAGATGTCGTCCTCGTCCTCGACGATCCGCGTCTCGGCCTCGCCGCTGGAGATTTCGTTGACGAGATCGTAGAAGTCGTCCTGCATCCCCGCGGGGAACTCGACCACGCCGATCCAGGAGCCATCGGGCTGCCACTCCTCGCTCTCTAAGTCGCCGAACGAACGGATCCGGGCCTGGGCCTTGCCCGCGTAGTCGGGGGGGAACTGCACCGCGATCTTGATCGTGTCGAACCGGATCGGGATCACCGGCCGGAGCGCGTCCAGCGCCTCGTCGACCTGGCTCTCGACGGGTTCCATCGGGTCGACCCGGAACTTCGTCTCCTCCAGGGCGGACTCGATGCGATCCGGCGGGTGGGGCGCGTCGTTCATCTGGGGGTTGACGGCGTTGCGCGCGATCCGGTTGATGAGGTCGCGTTTCTTGCGCTCCTGCATCTCGCGGCGCTGTTCGGCGGTGATCTGGATCTCGCCGCGCTCGATGACCTCGGGGATGATCTCCATCGGATCGGTCGTCCCGAAGACGTCCTCCAGGTCGGTTTCGGCCGGGCGGTCCCCCCGCGAGGCGTTCTCGAAGACGTCCTCGGCGGCGATGACGTCCTCTAGCTCCCCCTCGAACTCCCCGCGCTTGATGGCGAGGGCGGCGTCCGGGTCGACCAGTACCTCGAACCGCGTCCCGTGGGATTCGAGACGCGCCGTCACGGCTTCCTCGAGCGAGATCATGTCGGGTGGTATGGCGGACCGTCACATAAATCACCCACATCGACGGCGCCGGATCGGACGGTGTGACTCGCGATCGACGGGTTCCCACATCTCGCGGAATCGTCGGGACGAACGCGGCGTTATCTCGACTCATGTCGATGTCGATTCAGCCCTGCTCGGCTGAACGGCCAGACGCGTGTGAGCGCGGTTCGTAGCGTGTCACGCGTTGATGAGGTCGTGATGGAGGAAATCCCCTGGGAGGGTGGTCTGGTACTCGGTGAGGACGGGCTCGATGGCATCGAAGTCGGGCCCTCTCCGGACGGTGCCGGCATCCCTGTCCCAGGAGACGAATCCCAGCGTTTCCAGTGTCGGCAGGTGGACGTGGTACAATGACGTGGGGAGAGTGTCCGGATCGGGGGCGCGCCGGCGTGCATTCGTTTCAGGATCGGCAGCGAGCGGGTCGACCTCCTCGTCGGGGGCTGCGTTGAGTAGGTCGATCAACAGTTCTCGACGCTGGATCACGGCGACGACAAAGTCATCAAATGAGACGTCCGGTTGGATCCCCTCCATTGTACCAGGAGAGCAAACGTGCTCACTGGTTGTTAACCCTCCACAATTTCACGATTCCCCATCGTGTGATGAACCGAGTGACACCGGTCGCGCTGTCGATGGCGAGAGACCCGTCCCGCGTATGCCAGCACGGGCGGATCTGCTGCATACGTGCCCGCTATTCATCACCTCCTTCGTGATGAGTCTCTTAGGAATCGCCCGTGTGAGTAACTGGCTCATAATGATTACTCTCGTCTCTTACCGGGATCGGGCTGCGTCGCCTGCGTCCCACGTCCGAGACCAGCCCGCTTTCGGAGTCCTACTCCTGGTCGAGTCGGGACCGGGACCGTCGCGAGTGACGGCCGCTCCCCGAACGGTGTGTGCCCCGATCGCCACCCGGCGGGCTATCAGCGCTTCGGCTGACCCCAGTACTCGTCGCGCTTCGGGCGGTCCCCGACCGCCATCACGTCGAGGGGTTCGTCCTTCGCGCGGAGCGCCTCGAGGACGTCGGTCGCGCTCGCGTACGTCGAGAAGTACGTGACGTCCTCCTCGACGGCGACGGTGAGGGGACGGCGTTGCCGGGAGACGATCAGGTCGATCTCGCCGGCCCGGATCGCGTCGATGAACGCCTCCTCGGTGTCGAACTCGACGACGTCGAAGAACTCCTCGTAGCCGTCGATCAGCAACCGTCCGGCCTCGGTGTGGGCGGGGGGGAACTCGTCGGCCGAAAGGTCGACCACCGCCGTGCCACCCTCCGGGATGGGCTTGCCGGTGGCGTCCTGGGCCTTGTCGTAGGCCTTCGCGATGTCCGTGGCCGTCCCCATGACCTCGCCCGTCGACTTCATCTCCGGGCCGAGGCGCGGGTCGGAGTCCGGCAGGCGGTCGAACGGCAGGACGACCTCCTTGAAGCTGTGGTGTTCGGGGACCTGCTCCCCCACGTCGAGGTCTTCGAGGGACTGCCCGAGCATCACCTTCGCCGCGATCTTCGCGATCGGGACGCCCGTGGCCTTCGAGACGAAGGGCACAGTGCGGGAGGAACGGGGGTTCGCCTCCAGCACGTACACCTCCTCGTCCTTGACGGCGAGCTGGACGTTCAAGAGACCGACAGTGTCGAGTTCGCGGGCGATCTTCTCGACGACTTCCCGGACCTCGCGGTTCACCTCCCGGCCGAGCGACCGGGGCGGGATGACACACGCCGAGTCGCCGGAGTGGACCCCGGCGGACTCGACGTGCTCCATGATCCCGCCGATGAGCACGTCCTCGCCGTCGGAGACGGCGTCGACGTCGAGTTCGACCGCGTCCTCGAGGAACTCGTCGATCAGGATCGGGTGATCGGGCGAGACCCTGACGGCCTCCTCCATGTAGGTTTTCAGCTCGTCGTCGCTGTACACCACGTCCATGGCGCGCCCCCCGAGCACGTAGGAAGGACGAACGAGGACTGGGTAGCCGATCTCGTGGGCGAGATCGAGCGCCTCGTCCTCGCTCGTCGCGGAGCCGCCCTCGGGCTGTGCGATGCCGTGTTCCTCCATGAGGGCGTTGAACCGGTCGCGGTTCTCCGCTAAGTCCATCGCGTCGACGGAGGTACCCATCAGCTCGCAGTCCAGCCCGCGGCGCTCTAGCTCCGCCTCCAGGGGACGGCCGACGTTCACGGAGGTCTGCCCGCCGAACTGGACCATCACCCCGTCGGCCTCGGTGGTCTCGATGACGTCCGCGACCTCCTCCGCAGTTATGGGCTCGAAGAAGAGGCCGTCACTGGTGTCGTAGTCCGTCGAGACGGTCTCGGGGTTGTTGTTGATCACGTGGGCGTTGACGCCTTCCTCGCGCAGGGCGCGGATGGCGTGGACGGTACAGTAGTCGAACTCCACGCCCTGGCCGATCCGGATGGGGCCGGCGCCGACGATCACGACCGACTCCTCGTCGGTGTCGGTCTGGACCTCGTTGCGCCCGACCTCGATCCCGGGCTCGCGCGCGGAGTAGTAGTACGGCGTCGAGGCGGCGAACTCGCCGGCGCAGGTGTCGACCTGCTTGTAGGTGCGGTCCGGCGCGCTCGCCTCGACGGCGTCGACGCTTACCCCGGGGCCGTCCTCGCGGGGCCAGATGCCGCTTGTGTGGTCCGCCGCGGAGATGCCCTCGCCGTCGGCGCGGGCGGCGTCTCCCGTCCCGGCGCCGGCTCCCGGGGTCGCCATCGCCGCGATCTCCTGGTTCGTGAACCCGACGTCGGCGGCGGCCTCGAAGTCGCCCTCCCCGGCCGCCTTCGCGGCGTCGGCGATCCGCTTGAACCTGACTACGTACCACCGCTCGATGCCGGTCAGGTCGACGATCTCCTCGACGGTGTACCCGCGTGCGAACGCCTCGAACATGGCGTACGGGCGGTCCGGCGAGGGGCGCTGCAGGTACTCCGTTTCGAGTTCATCGTCACTCAGCTCCGTCCAGTCGACCGCGGGCTCGTACTCCGTGGAGCGCAGCGCCTTGAGCATGGACTCCTCGAAGGTCCGGCCGATGGACATCGCCTCGCCCGTCGACTTCATCGCCGTGTCGATGGTGAAATCCGTCTCGGGGAACTTGTCGATGGGCCAGCGGGGCACCTTCGTCACCACGTAGTCGATGGCGGGCTCGAAGGCGGCGGTGGTCTCGCCGGTGATCTCGTTTTCGATCTCGTGGAGGCGCTTGCCGAGCGCGACCTTCGCGGTCACGCGGGCGATCGGGTAGCCCGTCGCTTTCGAGGCGAGCGCCGAGGACCGCGAGACCCGGGGGTTGACCTCGACGACGCGGTACTCCCCGCCGGGCGTGCCGTCGTCGCGCCAGGCGTGCTGGATGTTACAGCCGCCCTGGATGCCGAGTTCGCGGATGACCTTCAGCGCGGAGTCCCGCATCGCCTGGTGGCCCTCGTCGGGGATGACCTGGGAGGGCGTGACGACCGTCGACTCGCCGGTGTGGATCCCCATCGGGTCGAGGTTCTCCATGTTGCAGATGATGATACACGAGTCGTCGGCGTCGCGCATCACCTCGTACTCGAGTTCGACCCAGCCCTCGATGGACTCGGTGATGAGGACTTCGCTGTTGCGCGAGAGACGGAGGCCCTTGCGGACTCGCTCGATGAGTTCGTCCATCTCGTGGACGACGCCCGACCCGGAGCCACCGAGCGTGTAGGTGGTGCGGGCGATGACCGGCAGGCCGCCGACCGCCTCGACGGCGTCCTCGACGCGGCCGCGGAGGTCCTCGGCGGTCAGCGCCGCGACGGACTCGCCCTCCGAAAGCGAGATGGTCGTCGACGCCGGCACCGGTTCGCCGATGGACTCCATGCGCTGTTTGAACAGGTCGCGGTCCTCGGTGGCGTAGATCGTATCGAGGGGGGTCCCCATCACCTCGACGTCGTATTCCTCCAGGACGCCCTCCTCGGCGAGTTCCGCGGTGACGTTCAGCCCCGTCTGCCCACCGAGGCCGGCGATCACGCCGTCCGGGTTCTCCTTGCGGATGATCTCGGCGATGGCCTCGGTCGTGATGGGTTCGAGGTACACCTTGTCGGCCATCTCGGGGTCGGTCATGATCGTCGCCGGGTTCGAGTTGACGAGCACGACCCGGGCGCCCTCCTCCTTTAGCGCCCGGCAGGCCTGCGCGCCCGAGTAGTCGAACTCCGCGGCCTGTCCGATCTGTATCGGTCCGCTCCCGATCAGGAGGATCGTCCGGTCCTCTGTGTCGCTCATGCTGTCCTACCGGAGTCCGCACATCGTAATAAGGCATACGATATTCTGCGAGACTCGAAAGGAAGTTTCGAAATTCGAAATCAGCGTCGCGGCTCCCGTCGCCATGCGCCCCCTCGGGTGTCGGGTCGCTTAATGTCTGTTGTAGTCTCATGACTGCGTGTCGGGGGACGGACCGGGGTCGTCGTGGGCCGCGTCGGCGTGGTCCCTGGACGCCGCGACCGACTCGAACCGGCGCGAACAGCGCGGGCACTTGATCAGGGCCATGGGTAGGATCCGCGGACGTCGTCAGGACTCGGTCGGACGGGTCGTTCGGGCGTCACGCCGTGGAGCGCGGTCGCTCCGCGCGACGAACCGCCGAAGCCCCGGCCGGACGCCACGGGCGAGCGGCCGGGCGAGAGCGCCGACTGCGATGCCGACGACGAGTGCGGGGTTCGCGAGGGCGAACGGAACGCCGATGGCGACGGCGGCGAGGAGGAACGCCAGCAGGGCTGACTCCGCGATCGTGGTCGTGGGCGGGGTCCGGCTTCCGCGCGGGGAGGGTCGCAGCGGCTGCATATGGGGGTCGAGAACCCCCACGGGAAAAGTCGTTGTCAAGACTCAAACGCGCGTTCGAGTCTGGGACTCTCTTGCACGCTGACGAGCACGAGCGGCGTGGCTCCTCGACGTGACAGTACGTGGCTGCGGGGAGTAAGCCCCCTTCTGTTCTGCCGGCATTCGGCTGAGCGCCCGCGCCTACGGCGTCCGAAGACGCCGACGGCCGGGCTACCGTCGGCGCGGGCTTGCACCGGCGAGGATCGCCGTTCCATCCGTTCTCTTCCGTCCGCCCTCGGCGGGTTATCTCCCCGTCGCTTCCCCGTCCGGGTCGCTCCGGGTTCGCGCGCCTCATGGGTCGGGAAGAGGGGTCGCGTTTCTGTTCGAGTGCCGGCGGTCTCCCGCCCCGGGCTTGCGCCCGGTCGCCCGCCCGGCCGGTGGGGGGACTTTCCTCACGCGGTCCGCGGGAGCCGGCCTCCCGCTGCCACACCCCCGCTACGCAGTCAGGCGACAAGGGTCTTGCTCACCGCCGGCGCCCTCACCGGTCGTCGGCCTTGCCACGCCGGCGGAGCCAGCGCACGAGCGCCGCGGACCCTACACCCCCCCGCCCAACACCGCCTCCGCGTCCGACAGGCAGCGCTCGATCGCCGAATCGAGGCCGAACTCGCGGACGACCTCGCCGTCCCGGAGCAGGGGTTCGAGCAACGGCTCGCCGTCGGGCGGACCCTCCCGGTCGACGAGCCCGACGTGGTGGCCGCCGTCGGGCGTCCGGTAGACCTGTTTCGCCCCGGAGAGCTTCCCCCGCTTCGCGGCCGGGTCGCCCTCGAGTTCGACGATGTCGAGCGCGAAATCGAGGGGGTCGGCGTTCGAGACGTACCCCCCGACGCCGAAGCCGTCGGCGACGTCGCGCAGATCCCGGAGTTCGTCGGGGCCGAGTCCCCCGGAGGCGAAGATCCCCACGTCCTCGAACCCCCGGACGTCGAGTTCCCAGCGCGTCTCCCGGATGATGTGCCTGAAATCGCCCTTCCGGGAGGAGGTGGTGTCCAGCCGGACGGCGTCGAGCGCCTCGCCGAGTTCCTCGGCGGCCCGGACGCTCTCGTCGCGCTCGTCGGAGTAGGTGTCACACAGCGCGACCCGGGGGACGCCCTCGGGGGCGGCCTCGTGGAACGCGCGCCAGGCCGCCTCCTGGTTGCCCTCCCCGAAACAGATCACGAGCGCGTGGGGCATCGTCCCCCCCGCCTCCCGACCGATGACGTCGCCGGCGGCGACGTTCGAGAAGCCGTCGAGGCCGCCGACCAGGGCCGAGCGCTCGACGACGGGCGCGATCGCGGGGTGGACGTGGCGCGTGCCAAAGGAGAGGACGGTCGCGTCGGGGGCGGCTCGCCTGGCCCGGAGGGCGTTCGTCGCGATCCCGCTCGCGTGAGAGAGAAACCCGAGGAGGGCGGTCTCGTACCGGGCGAAATCGAGGTACCGCCCCTCGATCCGGAGGACGGGCCCGCCGTCGAACAGCCGGCCCTCGCGTACGGCGTCGACGTCGATCGGGAAGCCCGAGAGGAGGCGGGCGGTGTCCTTCACGCCCGCCAGGACCTCGAACGCGCCCGTCGGGAACTGGTCGGCGGTCACCTCGGCGACGACGCGGGGGTTCCGGCCGGCGGCTTCGAGTGCCTCGACCGTCCGGTCGAAGTACGCGTCGGTCGCACGCCCCGACGCGATGGTCGCCGTGTCGAGGACGTCGAACTCGGGAGGATGCTCGTCGTCGGACATGGGCGCGGCTACCGCGTCCGGGGCGAAAAAAGTATGCGACGGGCGCGGCGCCGCTACGCGAGGCGCGCGATGGAACGCTACGCCCCGGCGCCCTCGCGGACGGAATCGAGGTCATCGACCGTCGGCGCGTTCACGATGGTGACCGTGTCGCCGTCCTGCTGGACGTGGAACGCGTCGGCGAAGTCCTCCTCCTCGGGGATGCGGTAGGTGTGTTCCGCCCCGTCGACGGACTCGGCGCCGTGGTAGGCGAGCAACTGCTCGTAGCCCTCGACGAACTCGGCGGCGTCGTCCTCGGAGTCCCAGTTGATCTCCCAGACGTACCCCGTCTCGTTCGTGAGCGCGGAGTCGTCGGTGACGTAGGGCACGAGCCGGTCGCCGTCCCAGCCCGACGTGACCGGGAAGGAGTAGTCGTAGGGGTCGATCGCCCGTAGCTCGTTGCTCCCCCCTTCGAAGTTGTAGAAGTCGAGATAGTCGAGGACGACGCTCTGGGGCGATCCGGCCCGCTGGGACTCGACGTTCGAGGGGTACCACATCATCACGGCCAGCCCGGCCTCGCCGAAGCTGGCGTGGTCGATCCGGCCCTCGCCCATGTCGAGGACGTCCCACTCGCCGGAGGAGCCGTCCTCGACGGACGGGTACGTCGGCTCGTCGACGCCGTATTTTTCGGGGTGGATCACCTGCTCGGTGCTCGCCGGCGGGTTCGCGTAGAGGTCGTTGACCGCCTCCCAGCCCTCCTCCTGCTGGAACTGCTGGGCGAGCGCTGGGCCGTCGCTGTAGGGCTGGAGCGTGACCGAGAGCATCCCGAGGTTCACGTCACCAGCTCCGCCGGACCCCCCATTCTGGGGCAGCAGGCAGTCCCACCCGGCGTCACAGCGCTGCTCGTAGAGGTGATCGACGTAGTTGCCGTCGCCCTCGATCACGCCGTCGGCGGTGTTGTGGGCCTCCGTCGTCCGGCCGGGGTACCAGGAGCTGTTGTAGGCGTCGAAGACCTGGGCCTGGAGGGCGTGGAACAGCTCCTGGGCGAGCGTGATCTCGTTCATCTTCGGCGAGGTGGTGTTCTCCGAGACGATCACGATCTCCTCGCGGCCGATGGCGTAGAACCCACCGACGGAAGCCGCCGTGTTCGACTCCTGGACCGCGAGGGCGTTCGTCGACTCGTTGACGACGAACATCGCCTCCCACTTCGCGTTCTGGTGGAGGCGCTGCCGCGTCGTGTAACTCTGCCCGGTGCGGTTCGCCGCGAACTGCTCGCGGGAGATCACGCGCACCGGCACGGTCGCGTTGAACTCCAGCCTGCGGATCTGTTCGACGCGGGCCATCGCCCGGGAGACGACGGCGTCGAGTTCGGTGTCGTTGAGGCCGTCGCTCCGGTCGACGGAGATCGACTCGTTGTACCAGTACCCCGCCTCCCAGCCGAGACGGTCGGCGGGCGGATCGTCCGGCGCCGGCGAGTCGGTCGGATCGGTGGTCGGCGGCTCGTCGGTCGGCGGCTCGCCGTCGGGCGGTGACTCGGTCGGCTCCGGCTCCGTCTGGGTGGGGGACGTCACGTTGAAACACCCGGCCGTGACGAGCATCAGGGCGACGGCGAGCGCGGCGAGACCACGGCGCATCGACCCCTCCTTGTGGCTCGCCCGATATATGGTTTCTGACGCCGGCGCGGGAACGGGTCGGCGTCTGCGTCCCGGGGCCGGGTGACGATCCGGATCCCTCGCGATCAGATCAGTTCCCGACCCACTTGTCCGTGAGGTACGTCTCGACGTCCTCGCGCTCGCTCCCGGAGAGTTCCCGGTCGAAGACGAGTTCCTCGCCGACGTCGCCGTCGACGTAGGGATTGACGTCGACGGTGACCTCGTCCTGCCCGATGCCGTACTGGTTCGACGGCGTTCCCGGCGGATCGGGGGACTGTTGGGTGTCGAACTCGCTCGTGATCTCCGAGCCGTCGACGAACAGGCGCGGCTCGGTAGGGGCGTCGCTCGGGATAATCAGGGTCACGACGTGGAAGGCGTCGTCCTGGATCGTCGTCTCGGAGTACCACCAGTTCACGCCACCGTAGAGGAGGTCAACGTGGCCCTCGAACCCGTCGAACCCGTCGAACCCTTCCCGGGTCTCGGAGTTGATGATGATGCCGTAGCCGTTGCCCGCCGTGTCCGAGCCGTTGAAGGCGAGCACCTGCCGGGGGAAGGTCTCGTCGTCGATCCGGAAGGCCACCGACATCGTCACCCCGGAGGTCGACTCCGTGAGCGGGGCGTTCGTCGACATGAAGTCGCTCTCGCCCTCGAAGCGCGCGGCGGTCTCGCCGGTCGGCGTGGCGCCCGTGACGACCGCCGGCTGGTTGTCCCCGTTGGACTGGGTCAGCGTGGCCACCCGGCCGTCGGAGTCGACGACCTGCCACAGGCTCAGGTTGTCGGTCGTCGAGAGCTGTCCGGCGTCCATCTGGCCGACCAGCCCGTCGGTGATCGGCGAGGTCACGTCGGGTGCCGGCGGGATCACGGACACCACCGACGTGACCTCGACGGACGCGGAGTCGGTGGTGGACTCGTAGTCGACGGTTGCGGTCAGGGTCTGGTCGCCCTCGACGCCCTGGGGGACGTCCACCTCCCAGCCGGTGTCCTCCGTGCTCTGGGAGTCGATGGTCTCGAAGCTCGTCGACCCCGTCGACGAGACGTTCCAGTCGTCGTTGGGGCCCGCGAGACCCACCTCGACGTTGTGGACGTCGAACAGGTAGGGGTTGGTGATCGTGCCGTTGAGCGTCACCGTCTCCCCCGCGCTGGCCTGCCTGCTGTCGGACTCGAAGGACAGGAGCGGCGCGGGCGGGTCCGGGATGGTCTGGACGGGCGTCGGCGTTTCGGTGTCGGTCGGCGTCGCCGTGTCCGTCGGCGTTGCAGTGTCGGTCGGCGTGTCGACCGTCGTTGGCGGCGCCGTCGTCTCGGTGGGCGTGTCGGTGGGCGTGTCGGTGGTCGGCGCCGTCGTCTCGGTCGGCGTTGCCGTGTCGGTCGGCGACTCCGTCGAGTCGCCGTCGCCGCCACACCCCGCAAGGCCGACCACGCCGAGCGCACCGATCGCCTTCAGGAAGCGCCGCCGTTTCGTCGAGCCGTCGTCAACCGGTCTGTCGTGATCGTTTATCCGACTCATATGTGGACAGTTTCCGCCCGGGACAAAAACGTTTCCGGCCGGGTAGCACCCGTGGATGCCGGGGCGTTCCCGAACGGTCGTTCACATCCACCGTCAGGCAATGGGGAGCCCCGGCGTGTTCCGGCCTCACACGCCGTCGTGCGTTTGAAAGCCCTTTTATGCGGGGACGCTATACCGGAGTGTACGACCCGCGCGGGGCCATGACCCGTCCCGCCGTAAGGGACTCGCGGTGGCGGGACCCGGGCGAGCCCACGCGCGGTTCAGGTGATCCAATCATGCCAGTGTACGTGACATTCGACGTGCCGCCGGAACTCGAAGAACGGGCGATCGAGGCCCTGGAAGTGGCCCGGGACACCGGGTCGATCAAGAAGGGGACCAACGAGGCGACCAAGGCCGTCGAGCGCGGCAACGCCGAGTTGCTCCTGATCGCGGAGGACGTCCAGCCCGAGGAGATCGTGATGCACCTGCCCGAGATCGCCGACGAGAAGGGCGTGCCATACGTCTTCGTCGCCACGCAGGACGACGTGGGCAACGCCGCCGGCCTCGAAGTGGGCAGCGCCGCGGCGGCGATCACCGACCCCGGCGGGGCCGAGGACGACGTCGCGGACATCGCGGGCACGATCGAGGACCTCAGGTAACGATGAGCGCCGAAGACCAGGGCGACGGGACGGGCGGGGCG
>Ga0207719_100420_pt1 | contig 25439 bp, 27 predicted proteins | sample A23P1SouthBayCA_2_FD_187279 | JGI IMG/M metagenome (GOLD analysis project Ga0207719, IMG submission 187279) | Aerobic enrichment media microbial communities from Eden Landing Ponds, California, USA - A23 P3 (3) (SPAdes) | ecosystem: Environmental > Aquatic > Marine > Unclassified | place... | reverse complement strand
CGGTTGATGGCCTTGATCTTCGCGACGGTCTTGACGGGGCCGGTCCCGTGCCAGCCTTTCTCCTCCCAGTACCCCTTGTCGGGGTTCGTGAGGACCTCGATCTCGTCGATCCACTTGACGTTGATCTCGCCCCAGTGGCCGGGGACCAGCAGACGGACGGGATAGCCGTGCCTGCGGGGGAGGCGCTCGCCGTTCATGCCGTAGGCGAGAAACGAGCCCCGGAGCGCCTCCAGGGGAAACTCCTCGAAGTAGTCGTCCACGGCCCGCGCCATGACGTAGTCGCCCCGGGGGTTCGCCCGCTCTATGAGGGGTCCGACGGGGACACCGGTCCAGAGGGCGTTGTCCATCTTGTTGCCGTTGAGGTTCTCCCCGACACACCGCAGCGTCACGAACCGGTGCTGGGGTTCGATCGAGGCGATGTCGGCGAACTCGAAGGACTGCCCGGACGCGACGGCACCCGTGATCGACAGCGACCAGCCCTCGACGTCCGGGGTGGGGACCGCGTTGTTGATGTCGGTCCGGTAGAAGTTCTCCGAGACGAGGGGTTCGATACCGTCGACGTCGAGGGACTTTTCCGCCGCCTCCGCCAGACGGGCGTCGACCGCCTCGGCGACGCTCTCGCCGGACCCGTCGGCGGTCGCCGTTCCACCGCCCCTCATCCGGGAGCCGTTCGTCCCGGTCACGTTCCCCGAGAGGACGTCCGCCGGCTGTGTCACGTCGGGGTCGGACTCGATCTCGGCGTCCGAGGACAGCCCGCCACGGGAGCCGAGGTAGCCGGCGGCGGCGCCCCCGAGCGCGAGCGCCCCGATCGATCCCAGGAGCCGTCGGCGTCCCGAGGGATCAGCGTCCCGTGGCCGCGTTCCGAGCCCGATCTCCGAGACGCCGGCCGCGATGCCCGCCGCGAGCCCGGCGCCGAGGCTCGACGCCGCCTCGCCCGACGTGAGGGCGAACGCCGCCACGACGGCCGCGCCGCCGGTGACGACCGCCGCGAGGACGGGAGCGGCCGGGGTCGCGTCGGTCCCGGCGTTCGACGGGCGGCCGGCGCGTCGGGCGAGGGAGAGCGTCACGAACGAGAGGGCGGCAAAGCCCCCGACAGTGAGACTGATCCCGGCCAGGAGGTTCAGCTTCTTGCCGAGGTCACCGAGCACCGTGATGGCGAACCTGATCACCTGGCCGGGCATCCACCGGACCAGGAACGACTCGACCGGGGCGACGACGAACGCGGGGGTGAACCCCACGACGGCATACGAGCCAAGGAGGGCCGCGACCCCCGCGAGCAGCGACTGGGCGACCGTGGCCCGGTCGAGCCAGCCCGGGGCGAGCACCGCGAGTCGACGGAGCGGGCGGGATGACGAACGCATGAGTAGATCTGATCGGGACAGCCCTATCAGTACTTTCCCGATTCTCTCCCAATTCCGTACAGGATCGGGCGTTCGCGGGCCGGGGGATTCGGGATGCGGACGCTGTCTCCGGGAGTCACGCCGCGTCGTCTATGACCGACAGCGCCTCCTCGCGGGCCCGGTCGGGGTCGCCCTCCCGCAACGCCGCCCGGACCGCGTCGGACTCCGCGACCGCCCGGAGCGCGCGGCGGCGCTTCCGCGTCGGGACGTCCCGGTCGTCGAGGTCATCGCGCAGTTTCCCCAGCAGGTCGGCCAGTGCCCCGGTGCCCTCGATCAGCGTCTCGACGTCCTCCCGGAGGAGGCCGCTGAGGACGGGCGCTTTCCCCCCGGTGGCGACCGCGACCACGACGGGGTCCTCGCGGGCGGTCGCGGGGACGACGACCGAGCCGGGATCGCGCTCGCCAGCCCGGTCGGCGCGATTGACGAGGATTCCCCGATCCCGGGCGGCCGTCTCGACGGCGGCGTTCACCGCTTCGTCGTCGGTCGCCGCGACGACGAGGGCGGGGTCGACCCGGTCGAGCCACTCGCCCACCTCTCCGGGATCGGGCGCGCCGCGCAGCCGGGTCGCGCCGCCGAAGTCGCGGTCCGCGAACTCGGGCGCGACGACGATCACCTCCGCCTCGCGGGCGAACCGCCGAGCCTTGCGCGCCCCGACGGCACCGCCGCCGAACACGAGGACGCGCTCGCCGGAGAAGTCGTGAAAGAGGGGGATCATCGGGGGCGATTCAGTCGTCCCGGACGCCGTTGAGCGCGCTGTTGAGCTCGTGGAGTTCCCGGACGACGGTCGAGTCGGCGACGCGATACCGCCGTGGCGTGGTGTCGGGCACCGGTTCGAGTGCCTCGAGTTCCACGAGAAGGTCCGCGTAGTTCCCGACGGTTTGTCTGGTGACCCCGGCGTGGTCGGCCAGTTCGGTCTTGTTGAACTCCCGCTTTCGAGGGAGTTCGAGCAGGGCGTCCACGATCACCGGGATCGCCTCGTGACGCGTGAGGTAGAGCCACCCACTGGGGTGTCTCAACCGCGCCTCCTTCGTGTCGACCTCCTCCGCCGGAACCGACGACCGCTGACTCATGTGGCACTGTTGTGCGCCAACGGTTATAACGATACCCACTAGTGTTACTGATCATTAACGCTCGAATTCAAATATGCGGGCGCGACAACCGGGGGCGTGCGAAAGCCGTCGGTGAAATGCGCGCTGCTCGCGGCGATGGTCGCGAAACACCGCTGGGGGACTCCCCTCGACCGGGAGCACCTGATCGCGATCGCCGCGATCGATCCGAACGATTACCAGGAGGGTCGGGAAGCGTTCGAGTCGCTCCGGACCGAGCCGTACGTGACGAACCGCGGGGACCGCGGGATCGAACTCGACAACGGCGCGTTCGGGAGACTCGCCGACGTACTCCGCCACGACTGTCGCTGGGAACCGTTCGAGATCAGGCGCCGGCTCAAACACTACGAGGGGTAGAACGACCACGACTGGGCCTGACCGGAGCCATCCGAGATACCCGGGGTTTGGGACCTCCCCGCGTTCCCGGTCGACCCACGCCGCGAAAGCCCTAATCCCCCCCTTCTCCAAGGAGCGTCCATGCCAGCCCTGGTGATCGTCGGCCACGGGTCACACCTCAACCCCGCCTCCGACGAACCCGCCTTCGCCCACGCCGACCGGATCCGGGCGACCGGCGCCTTCGAGGAGGTCCGGGAGGCGTTCTGGAAGGAGGAACCCAGCCCCCGGGAGGTGCTCCGCACCGTCGCGAGCGAGGAGGCCTACGTCGTGCCCCTGTTCGTCAGCGAGGGGTACTTCACCGAGGAGGTGATCCCGCGCGAACTCCGCCTCGACGGCTGGGACCCCGCGCTCTGGGATTCGGACGGAACCGGCGCCTCCCACGCGACGCTCACGGACGCCGACACGGGCAAGACGGTCCACTACTGTGGCCCCGTCGGCACCCACGACGCGATGACGGACGTGATCGTCCGCCGCGCCGAGTCCGTGACGGGGGATCCCGACGTCGGACCGGGGTTCGGACTCGCCGTCGTGGGGCACGGCACGAAGCGCAACGAGAACTCCGCGAAGGCGATCCGGTACCACGCCGATCGCGTCCGCGAGCGCGACCGCTTTGCGGAGGTCCGGGCACTGTACATGGACGAGGAGCCCGAGATCGACGACGTGACCGAACACCTCGAAACGGAGGACATCGTCGTCGTCCCCCTCTTTATCGCCGACGGCTACCACACCCGCGAGGACATCCCCGCGGACATGGGGCTGGTCGCGGAGGCCGGCGAGGCCTACGACGTCCCCGCGAGCGTCGAGGGGCGGCGGATCTGGTACGCCGGCGCCGTCGGCACCGAACCCCTGCTCGCGGACGTGGTGCTCGAACGGGCGGCCGACGCCGGGGCGGACATCGGAGACACGGTCGAGGCCGTTCGAGTCACGCCGGGACGCGCCGGCGTCTCCGGGGATCGGTGATCCCGCCGTCACCGGACGTGACAGACGAGATCACCATCGGCCCCCACGAAGACGCCCGCGTCGGCCACGAACGGGCCGCGAACCCCCGTGGCGCTCGGGCGCCCGCCGCCTCCCAGGGTATATTCGGGTCGAGTCCCATCCGTCAACCATGGACGCCGATCTCGTCGATGCACTCGCCGAGGCGGCCGCTGACGGGATCGCCTTCGACGGGTTCGAAGCCCGGACGGACGGTGATCGCTACGTCCTCCGTGCTGACGGGCAGGAGACGGCGACCACCGGGGACGACGGCCTCCGGGACGCCGCCGGGGAGTACGTGGAGTACGCCACGAACTGGTACTTCTGGCACGCGGACGCCCCACAGGCCGAGGCCCGCTGGGCCTTCCTCCGGTGGCTCGAAGCCGACGCCGGCGGGGGGACGTCGGGCGAAGCGGGCGTCCCCGAGCGCTACGACGCCCTCCGGGAGGGGCACACCCGCGAGTGGGGCCAGCTCGCGATCACCGTCACCCTCGATCCCGGGGACGGGAACCGGCGCTACGACTGCCGGCACGTCGACGACCGCGACGTCGACCTCGAATCGCTCGACGCCTACGACGACCCCCTGGACGTCCGCGAACTCGTGAAGTACGACGACCGCGGGCGCTACCGGCCACTCAAGGCGGCGCCGACGCTCCCGACGGGGTGGGTGTTCCCCGATCTGTCCGCCGGGGAGCTGGTCCGGGCCGTCGACTTTGCATACCCCGCGACGATCGAGAACTGGCACCGCGAGCGCGAGGGACGGCTCGACGTCTCCCACTGGCGGGAGACGATGGACCGCCAGACCGGCATCTACGGCGTCGTGCAGACGTGGGATCGCGGCGAGGGCCACGAGCACGTCGAGAGGGTCGCCGAGGCCTGCTGTGTCGACTCGCAGTGTCTCAAGCGCCGCGCGTGGGAGTACGACGACGACGCCGATCTCGACGTGCCGGGCGGCGACGGCGAGTTCCCCTGCCGGGAGCCCTGCTCGCTCGTGATCTCGGGCGCCCGGCAGTGGACGAAACTGGAGGGCGAGGCGGAGCGGACCTACGAGTTCGAGTTGACCGAAAGCGAGAAGGAACAGGTCAAGGCGATAATCGACGCCGTCGCCGACGGGCGGATCGAGGAGATCCGGGAGGGTGACTTCCGCGATCCCGCCAACAGGTATCGGGCACGGTACCTCCGGGCGAAGCGCTTCGAGGACGGGGAGTTCACAACGGGAGGGAACGAGGAGTCGACGAGTGACTCCAGGGACTCGTAGCTCCGCGCGGAAATCACCGCCGCCGGGAACCATAAGCGCGCCCGGGTACATCCTTCGACGATGACCGACACCGAGGAGGACGTCCTCGACCCGACGGAGATCGGCTCCGAGGGGCCGCCGATCGCCGAAAAGCCCTACAAGATCGTGTTCGAGGCCAACAGGTGCATCGGCGCGGGCAAGTGCGCGGAGGTCTCGGACAACTGGGAACTCGACATCACGACCGGGATCGCGAAGCCGAACGCCTACTTCGTCGGGGAGAACGACCTGGCGGAGAACGTCGCCGCCGCCGAGAGGTGTCCCGCGAAGAAGGGCGACGGGGTGATCCACGTGATCGACCGGGAGACGGGCGAGGAGGTCGCGCCCGACCCCCACGGCGACGGGACGGTCAGCGTGGACTGGTGACGGTGGTTCGTCGAGTTCCGGGGGACGGGCGGTAGCCCCGGACGGGGATGGTTCGCTTCGTCGACACGTACGGTTCGAGGGGTTACCGCGTCCCGTCCGATGTGATCGAGTATTGAATGGGTCGTGTCCGGGAGTATTTGTTCTGTCCCCAGTCTTCCGTTCACAGATACGTCAGCTCAAACCGAAGGTGACCCGATCTTGTCCTGGACGAGGATGGAGATGAGTTTGCGTTCGGCGGCCGCAAGGTGTTGTGAAAGCGTCGCGGAGCTAATCCCGAATTCGTCGGCGAGTTCTGCGCCGGTCGTTTCACTCGGTTGCTCATAATACCCGGCCTCAAACGCGGCCTGAAGCAGTTCCTGCTGTCGCTCCGTGAGGCGCTGGTCCACTGCCAGCTCTAGCTCTTCAGTGGTAAACAGGGGCGTCGATCGTTCCTTCGTCTCCTTGGCAGCCAGGGTCGCTGAGGGGTGATCGTCCAGGAACCGTTCAATGATACTGGACGTCTCCTCATCCGGCGGTATTTCCACGACGATATAGCCCTCTCCATTTTCGCCGATCACCGCTTGGGGAATGGCACCGAGCTCGACCAGATCCTGGGCAGGACAGAACCCCGTCACGATGAACTCGAAGAGTCCACCGTTCTCATAGCCGGCAACCAGTCGCGGTTCCACGAGATCGCTAGCTTCGGCAAGCTCTAGAATACGATCCGGATCGGCACCCGTGACGCTGAAAAACTCCGTGTATCCCTCCGATTCTCGTGGGAGCATCTTTTCGAGTTCAACCCGACAACCCGCTTCCTGAGTGACCCATACAAACGGATACGCCGGGTCAGACACTGCGAACCGGGCCTCAACGACACCCTGCGAGGTATCGGGCGTCTCTGACCCAGGATTCTCCATTACGCTACATTCGGTGATTCAGTCAATAAAATTGTCGCCTATTGGGTCCGAGTACCTGGTGATCAGGAGGAGATCAAAGTAATAAGCCATGACGACTACGCACGTGGGGCCCCATATCTGTCCCGAGTCCCTAAACACATGTCTCGCCCCAACGCCGAGTCAGCAGAGAACCCATTAGACGAAGCCGCCTTCCAGGCGGCACTCACCTTCCTCGTCGGGGAGGCATATGAGAACGGTATTGAGGTTGACAGAAACTGGTCGTGTGCGACGAATGAATCGCTCCCGGACTGGGAAATCGAGATTTTCGAAGTTTCACGATAGGCCGATCATGACCTCGCATTCCCCGCCCGTCACCCGGAAACACCCCTCGTCCGCCAAGAGCACGATCCGAATCCTCCATGTTGATGACGATCCGGAGTTTGTCGATATGGCCGAAGCCCTCCTAGAACGCGAGGACGGGGACCTCGTGGCCATAACGGAGACAAGCGCGAGTGACGGGTTGGAAATCCTCGCAGAGGAGAACATCGACTGCATCGTGAGCGATTATCAGATGCCCGGCATGGACGGGCTTGAATTCCTGAAGGCAGTGCGTGGCCAGTATCCTGATCTCCCGTTCGTCCTTTTTACCGGCAAGGGGAGCGAAGAGATCGCTAGCGAAGCCATTTCTGCGGGTGTCGATGACTACCTCCAGAAGAAAGCCGGGGCCGATCAGTTCACGATCCTTGCGAACCGTATCCAGAACCTGACTGAAGGGTACCGTACGAAACAGAGGCTTCAGGAGAGCCAACGCCGATTCCAGACGCTACTCAGCAACCTCCCCGGAATGGTGTATCGCTGCCGTAACGAACGTGGCTGGCCGATGGAGCTCGTCAGCGACGGCTGCGAGGAACTCACGGGCTACGACGCCTCTGCGATCGTTGACGGAGATATCAGTTTTGGCGAAGACCTCATTCATCCGGACGACCGCGAGCGGGTCTGGACAGCGGTACAGAACGCTCTCCGCGACCACGAACCGTTCCGGGTCGAATATCGCATTCTGGCTGCCGACGGCAATGGGACCTGGGTCTGGGAGCAGGGTCGTGGTGTCTTTGCAAACGACGAGGTCGTCGCGCTTGAAGGATTCATCACTGACATCACGGATCGAAAGGAGAACGAACGGCAACTGGAGTACCAGTCATCGCTACTAAAGGCCCAGATGGAGGCCACGATCGACGGACTGCTCGTCGTCGATGAGGATCGGAACGTCGCCTCCTACAACGAGCGATTCGTAGAGATGTGGGACTTACCCGATGAACTCGCCACGGAAGGGAAGGATGAAGCGATGCTTGAGTGGGTTGCCGACCACAAACTCGAACATCGCGATGAATTCTCGGAGGTAGTGGAGTACCTCTACGAGAATCCGGAGGAGACGAGTCGGGACGAGATCCACCTCTCCGACGGACGCGTCTTCGATCGGTATTCCGCACCGGTCATCGGGGATGATGGTACTTACTATGGTCGTCTCTGGATGTTCCGTGATGTCACTGAATCGTCGAGTCAGTAACCACCCGCTTCTGAGAAACACCGACCGCATTTACTCAGATCGCTTCTGTCGATTGCCTGTTCGATGTGGATCGTTCGTAGAGAGTCCTGAGCGACGTGGTGGGTGAGCCCACACTCAGTCTCGAAGTCAGATCCTCCCGTTTTGTGCTTATGTACTGTATTCGTGGTTTCGTTCAAAACACCGTTCGTGGGTTCGCTCAGGAGGGAACTCATAGGTGACTTGCCACGCGCCAGTTGCAAAATTGTACCACCTAAATGACGAGGTATCCGTTATATCGACTGCGACTCCGTTATCCAGAGTCGAGAGATATGACTGGCGAGACAACGTGGATTTCGACAGGAATCGACGGATTGGACGAGATTATCGGCGGTGGTCTCCTGCCAACCCGCAGCTATATGATCGAGGGGCCTGCTGGTGCTGGCAAATCGTTACTCGGGCTCCAGTATCTCGTTGCGGGCACCAACAACGGCGAATCAGCGCTCTATGTCAATCTGGAGGAGACGACTGACTCGATCCGGACAAATGCCGCGGACATCGAGTTCCTCGACTTCAGTCACGCGCATCACGCATGGGTTTGCAGTTGCCGACGACGGTCCGGGGATTCCGGAAAATAAGCGGGATGCAGTTTTCGAATCTGACTACACGACGAGCGCGAGCGGGACGGGGCTCGGCCTCGATATCGTTCAGACGATCGTAGAGGCTCACGGCTGGGACATCACCATCACTGCGAGTGCGGATGACGGTGCACGTTTCGAAATTACTGACATTGAGTTTGTAGATTGATAGGATTGGATCGGTAACAACGGGGGTGGCGCCACCCCCATATTCGTTCGGAACAACCCCCACCGTCCTTCAGACGAACTTCCTGATCGTCACGTCTAGCGTGTCCAGATCGACGATGGGGGCGTAGCCGGGATCGGGCTCCAAATTGACGGACTTCTGGAACTCGGTCTGGGCCTGCCAGCACCCCGAGTTGATCGTCGTGACGTTGTGGTACCGGCCGTAGCCCAGGGTGTGGACGTGGCCCGTGTGGAACACGTCGGGGACCTCCTCGATGACGAGGTAGTCCCGCTTTTCCGGGGCGACGCGGATGTGTGACCCGCCGTACTGGGGGGCGACGTGGCGTTTCTTCAGGAGGTACCGCATCGCCTCGTGGGGCTCCTCGTAGCTCGCTCCGGGGATCTCGGCGATCACCTCGTCCAGGGAGACGCCGTGGTACATCAGGACGGTGACGCCCTCCAGCGTGACGAAGGAGGGGTTGCCGGTGAAGCGGGCGTCGTGGGCCGACATGATGTCCCTGAGTTCGTCGTCGAAGGCGGGCTGTGGCTCCGCGAGACGGACCGCGTCGTGGTTCCCGGGGATCATCACGATCTCGATGTCGCCGGGCACCTCCTTCAGCAGCTCCGAGAACCGTTCGTACTGGTCGTACACGTCGACGATGTCGAGTTCCTCGTCCTGGTCGGGGTAGACGCCGACGCCCTCGACCATGTCCCCGCCGACGAGGAGGTACTCGACGGCCCGGGCCTCCTCGGTGTGGAGCCAGTCGGTGAAGCGGTGCCAGGCCTCGGCCAGGAACTCCTGGCTGCCGACGTGGATATCGGAGACGAGCGCGGCCCGGACGTGGCGGTCGGCGGTCGAGGGTTCGTAGGTCCGGGGCACGTCGGGGAAGTGAAGCGAGTCGACGAAGAGGATCCCGGCGTCGTCGGCCAGCCGACCCTCGACGGCGATCACCTCATCGAGGAGGAGTTCGTCGACCAGGTCCGCGGTGTCCCTGTCCTTCGTGACCAGGCAGGGGAAGGTCCCGGAGGTGTCCTCGAGTTCGATCAGGCGGTGGCCGTTGGCGGTCGAACGCAGGTCCGAAACCATCCCGACCAGCGCCGCCTCGCTCCCGCCGGTCATCTCGGCGAGCGCCGACGCCGGCCGGTGGTTCACTCGCGAGCGGAGCGACCCCGAGAGGCGTTCGTACCGGTCCCGGAACGTCGAGACGAAGTCGTCGTAGGTGCCCGTTCCGGTGCTGTCCCCGGTCACGTCGTTGTCGATGGCGACGGTTGGGCCGTTGTCCGTCGGTCCGTCGGCTCCCGTCGCCCCGACCCCCTTCGTTTCGACTGGAGAAACGCCGGACTCGATAGGGTCAGGGGTCGTTTCCGGTTCGGGAGAAGCGGGGGTCTCCGAGGGGTTGGGGCCGGATCGGGAGGACCCATCGACCGCCGGGCGGACGTGATCGGTCGTGAGCGAGAGTGCGTCGGGTGGCGCGCGCTCGATCGCGCGCTCGATCGCGCGCTCGGGGTCGGACGCGTTCGCGAGAAGGGTGACCGCCTCGCGTTCGGCGTTGTAGCCCCGGTCCGCGAGTTCCCTGACGACCCGGACGGGGGTGTCGAGCGGCACGCAGTTGGGATCGGCGGGAGCGGGCAAAAGGGTAGCGGACGAACCCCGGATCCGGGGCCGGAGGCCAACCCAGAAGGTTCAAACGCGACGACCCCAAGGGTACGGTAATGCCGCCGGGTGGCGAGGACGGTGGACCGGGTCGAAACCGTGGGAGTCGGGACGCCGAAGACGGTCCACACGGCGGGGCCACCGACACGGTCCGCGAACCCGGCGACGAGGACGAGTTCGTTTTCCGGGACGATGCCCGCGGAAGCGAGACCGGGTCGAGGGCCGGCGAGGACCCGCTCGACGTACGCGGCGAGGATCCGCTCGAAGTGAACGGCGGGATCGATCGGGACGGGACGGAGGGGGAAGACGCCGGACCGATACGGTGGCTCCTCCGGGGCGAGGGCGCCGGGGCGACGTTTCTCAGGGAGTTCCTCGGGAGCGTCCTCGTCGTGCTCGTCGTCGGCATGTTGCTGTTCGCGATCAGCGGCGTCTGGCCGCCGATGGTCGCGGTCAAAAGCGGGAGCATGGAACCACACATGGTGAAGGGCGACCTCGTCTTCGTGATGGAAGAACAACGGTTCGCGCCGGAAGCGAGCGTCGAGGGGACCGGGATCGTGACCCACGAGACGGGGTCGGAGACGGGGTACCGCCGGTTCGGGGGCGCAGGGGACGTGATCATCTACCGCAAGAACGGCGACCCGGACGTGACGCCGATCATCCACCGGGCCCGGTTCTGGGTGAGCGGCGGGGAGAACTGGTACGACCGGGCGAACGAGTCGTTCGTCGACGGCGAGAGCTGTGAGGCGATCTCGAACTGTCCCGCACCCCACTCGGGTTTCATCACGAAGGGCGACGACAACGAGCGCTACGACCAGGTCTCCGGGATCAGCGAACCGGTGCGGCCGGGGTGGATCAAGGGCACTGCGGAGTTTCGCATCCCGTGGCTCGGTCACGTCCGGCTCGAACTGTCGGGACTCGTCGTGGGTGGCTGATCACTCCGAGTCGGCGTCCCCGAAACGCGCCTGCACGAACGGCTGGGGGTTCTCGATGTCCGCCAGCCGCGAGTCCGACACGAGCACCGCCTCGGTCTCCTCGATCGGGACGGAGACGGAGATTTCCTTGGTCCGGCCGTACCGCCCCTTCGAGACGACCACGGCGTTGACGATCCCGAGCATGTCGAGTTCGGAGATGAGGTCGGTTACCCGGCGCTGGGTGAGGACGTCGGCGTCGATCTCCTCACAGAGGCCGTTGTAGACGTTGTACACCTCGCCGGTGTTGATGTTGTGGACGCCGCTCTTCTCGAGGGTGATGATCGCGAACAGAACGAGTTTCGACTGGGTAGGGAGGGTGCGGACCACCTCGACGACCCGGTCCAGTTCGATCTTCTCCTGTGCCTGGCGGACGTGGTCCTCCTCGACGGGGGTCGCACCGCCGCGCTCGGCGAGTTCGCCCGCCGTCCTGAGGAGGTCCAGCGCCCGCCGGGCGTCGCCGTGTTCCTGGGCGGCGAAGGCCGCACACAGCGGGATCACGTCGTCCGACAGGACGTCCGGCTTGAACGCGACGTCGGCGCGGTGTTCCAGGATGTCCCGGAGCTGGTTCGCGTCGTAGGGCGGGAAGACGATCTCCTCCTCGCCGAGGCTCGATTTGACGCGGGGATCGAGGAACTCGGTGAACTTGAGGTCGTTCGAGATGCCCATGATCGACACCCGGGAGTTCCGGAGTTCGGAGTTCATCCGGGAGAGATTATACAGGGTGTCGTCGCCGGACTTCTCGACGAGCTTGTCGATCTCGTCGAGCATGATGACGACGACGCGTTCCTGGTAGTCGACGGCGTCGAAGAAGGCGTCGTACACGCGGTCGGTCGGCCATCCCGTCATCGGGACGTCCTCCCACTCGTTTCGATCCGCTTCGAGCGCCTCGATGCGGGCGGTGATATCCGCGACGTCGTCGAACTCGCCGGTCGGGAGATCGGGGTCGAGTCCCCCGGGGTCCGCGTCGGGAGAAGTGACGTCGGTGGACGCGCCACCGGCGTCGGCGGAGCCGTTTCGGGGGGAGTGTTCGTCGATCCTCCGGTCGCCGGAGACGACAGCGTCGCGGAGGGATTCGAGCGTCTCGATCCGTTCGTCGACGTGCGTCCGGTTCTTCGAGATGAACGTGTTCGCGAGTTGGGCGAGGACGCGGTACTTCGTATCCGTCACCTCGCAGTTTATGTACTCGACTTCACAGGGGACCTCGTAGCGCCGGGAGGTCTGTTTGAGCTCCTGGGAGACGTACTTCGCGCTGGCGGTTTTCCCGGTCCCCGTCTTGCCGTAGATGAGGATGTTCGAGGGAGTCTCCCCGCGGAGCGCCGCGACGAGGATCGTCGCCATGCTGTTGATCTGTTCGTCCCGGTGTGGGAGTTCCCGGGGGGTATACGACGGACGGAGGACATCCTTGTTCTCGAAGATCGGTTCGCCGCTCAACAGGTCGTCAAAGAGGCCGGGGTCGTCGTCCTCCAGGACCACGTCGTCGAGATCGGGCGTCGTATCGTCGGGAGTCGAGCCAGTAGCCGGGGTAAAATCGAACCCGGCGGCGTCGGACTCCGGGCCGTCGTCTGGCGTTCGTTTGTCTGACATGCCTCCCCGTATCTGTCCGCCGTTTCACCTGGAATCCGTTCCCCCGCGGAGCCACAGATCCGACAGATGGGCGAATACGGCCGAATACGGGGGTTTCCGGTTTCCGCGGCGTCCAGTTGATGCAGGTGAACCAAAGGTCGGGGAGGGTATTAAATCGTTTTGGTCGTTTCCCGGTCCGAAGAAGTGTTATCTGATTATAACATCGTCGTTTCAGGATAAGATCTGATTAAGATGTGATATATTTCCCACCATTTCTTTACCTGTATTTGATATTATTATGAGTGTATTATGAGTGTATAAGTGAGGAAGGAACTCGACCGGGACGAGTTGAACGTGAGGAGAGTATGGAGGCGGAGACTGTTGATCTTCCGGGATCAAACGAATGACGTAGCATGACGTAGCCCAGCTTCCGGCGTGATTCAGGTGTTCACCTGTGTTTTCAGTCGAAGATTCAGTCAAACGTCGATATAGAAGACGTCGGACAACGTCCCGACCCCCCAACCCCTTCGTTTCAACTGGAACCGGAGAACACACCCCTCCCCCTCACACCCTCGTCTAGGAGGAGATAGTTTTATTGCCCCAGGGAAGAAAATGTAGCCGCACTGGGTTTCTTGATTATTGTTCGAACTATGAGAGATGGAAATATATCTAGAGTCTAATCTAGAGTCTAGATACTAATCCGATGGGAAGTTGATAGTATCTATAGAAAGATGAAATAATTGTGGTTCTCCGTCATTTTCGTTCTGGGTCCCTCGTCTGATCCATCTCCAGTTGAAACGAAGGGGTGGGGGGTGAGGGAAAGGAGAAAAGGGGCACTCTCGCTCCCGAGTTCGGATCGAATAGTCATCCGAAGGTATCCCAAGTGGGGGGAGTCGATGCCCCGGGAACCCGTTTTCCAGTTCCACCTCGTTTTCCGGTTTCCCGTACCCCGAACCTACCCTCATCAACGAACCCAGGTCCCCGAGGGAACGGTGTCTGACGCAGGTTTAAGTGGATGGACGGGCGTGTACACCGTAACGCCCTCCGGGGATCAGAGGGTGGTGAAAGGAAAATGGGTCTGTTAACGAGTCTCAGGGATAGCGTCTCCCGCGTCACGGACAAGCTGTTTTCCGGTTCGGAACCGAAACGCATCGGAATCTACGGTCCGCCAAACGCTGGGAAGACCACGTTGGCCAACCGCATCGCCCGCGACTGGACGGGCGACGCGATCGGCCCGGAGAGCCACATCCCTCACGAGACACGACGCGCACGCAGGAAGGAGAACGTCGAGATCGAGCGCAACGGCAAGAGCGTCTCCATCGACGTCGTCGACACGCCTGGCGTGGCGACGAAGGTTGACTACGAGGAGTTCATGGAGTTCGACATGGAGAAAGAAGACGCCGTGCGTCGGTCCCGGGAGGCAACCGAGGGCGTCGCCGAGGCCATGCACTGGCTCCGGGAAGATGTCGACGGCGTAATCTACGTCCTCGACTCGACGGAGGACCCGTTCACGCAGGTCAACACGATGCTGATCGGGATCATCGAGAGCCGTGACCTCCCCGCCCTCATCCTCGCGAACAAGATCGACCTCGAGGACGCAAACGTGAAACGGATCGAGGACGCCTTCCCCCAACACGAGACGACGGAGCTGTCGGCCCTGGAAGGGGACAACATGGACGAAGTGTACGACAAGATCGCGGAGTACTTCGGGTGATCACGATGCCGGAAACCAAAGCCGCCGACGGCGTGCAGATCGACCTCGTGAGCGGCGAGCGCATGGACGGCATGACCAGCATGGAGAAGGTCCGGATGATCCTCGACGGCGTCCACGAGGGCAAGATCGTCATCCTGGAGGAAGGTCTCTCCCCGGACGAGGAGTCGAAGCTCATCGAGGTGACGATGGCCGAGATCAACCCCGACGAGTTCTCCGGTATCGAGATCGAGACGTACCCCTCCTCGGGCTCGGCGGACGGCTCCTTCCTGGGTCGCCTGATGGGGAAGTCGGAGCCCCGGAAGCTGACGGTGATCGGCCCGGCCAACCGCATCGAGACGCTCCACAAGGACGAGACGCTGATCAGCGCGCTCGTCTCCCGGAACTGACGGACTCCACCCGAAAAACTGCATCCGAAAACTCAACTCGAACAAACCCCAACCGAATGCCCCACGAATGTACCACCTGCGGCCGGACGTTCCCCGACGGTTCCAAGGAGATGCTCTCGGGCTGTCCGGACTGCGGAGGTAACAAGTTCCAGTTCCATCCCTCGGGCAAGCCCGCGCCCGGGGGCGAAACTCCTGACTCCTCCGGGACGGCCCGAACTCCTGACTCCTCCGGGACGGCCCGATCCGGTGTCGGCGCGTCCGATCCCTCCCGTGACGAACCCGACCGATCTCCCGGCTCGTCGTCCTCGCCGTCCTCCGAGTCGTCGTTTTCGTTCGGGACGTCGCGTTCGTCCAGCGACGCCCGGTCGACCGGCTCCGAAGCCGAGCACGGAACTGACTCCGCCCCGGAACCCGCCGCCGGAACGTCGGAGACGATCGCGGAGGAGTCAGACACCATCGAGGAGGACCCCGACACGCCTCGCGAGGATCGCGCACAGGCGTCCGCCCGCCGGTCGTTCGTCTCGGAGGACGAACTCCCCCGTGACGACGCCGGCGCGGGCACGGACCCCGGCACCCCCGCCAACGTCGAGTCACCCCCTCCGGATTCCCCGACGGACGTTGACGAGGACCCCGCCCCGGACGTCGAGGCCGAACCGGCCGAGGAACCGGAGCCCGCGGACCTGGGGGAACTCCGCGAGGAGCTCAACGACCAGTTCGAGAGCATCAAGATCCACGCCCGCGGGGAGTACGAGCTCAACCTCATGGAGCTGTACGACCGCGAGGAACACATCATCGCGCTCCAGGAGGACGGCCGGTACGTCATCGACGTCCCGGGTTCGTGGCGCGACGCAGACGAGGACGACTGATCGGACCGACAGTCACGACGGGGACTGGCTGGATTTATGTTCCCTCGCCTCGCCCACTCGATCATGAGCGACGCCACGAAGATCGTTCTCGCGACGATCGGGGTTTCCGCGCTTCTCTCGGTCGGGATCATCGCACAGCACGTCCTGGCGTGATCGAACGCGTCGTGTAGGGGAACCTCAGTATTCCCAGAGTCGCTCCACCCGGGACGCGATCTCCGGGTACCCGTCCCGAATATCCTCGACGCCCCGTTCGCCGTCCACGTTGATGACGTGGACCTCTCCCCGACGCCCCCCGTACACGTCCTGGAAGTCGTACACGACCCCGACGACGGTTACCCCCCCCGGCACGTCCTCACTCGCGACGAGATGCTCGACCTGCCGGTCGACGTTGTACTCGACGAGACGGTTGACGGCTCCGGATCGGTCCACGTCCGTCGGGAGTAGCTCGATCCCTTCTCCGAGGTGGGGTTCGAGCAACTCCAGACAGTGCGTGATCCCGGTGGGTTCCGAGATCCCGTCTGTCAGGTCGTCGTACGCCGCCGTGACCGCCCCACAGCCGGTGTGCCCGACCACGACGACGACCTCCGTTCCAGTGTGCTCTACCGGGTAGAGGACGTCACCCGACACGACGTCCCCGGCGTCAGTTCGCTGAACCACCCGGTTGCCGATGTTGCTGCACGTGAACAGGTGTCCCGGCTCGTCGTTTCCCCACATGTGGTCCTGGAGGACACGGGAGTCCGAGCAACAGACAGTGACGACCCCGGGACGCTGGCTCTCCTGCAGATCGTCGAACCGCGACTCGAACCGGTTGGCGTGGTCTTCGTTGCTCTCCAGCAGATCGACGAACTCCTGGCGCATTATCCTCCTACAACGTGGCGTCGCGTCTTCAGTGCTTTCGATCTACCTCACAATCAGCCCGTCCGATCAGTCTCGGAACGCAATCAGCCCGTCCGATCAGTCTCAGAACGACACGTCCGTCTCGATCCCCTCGGTCGCGTCCTCCAGACCGTCCTCGGTGACTCGCTCCGTGAGTCGCTCGGCGAGCGCCCGGTCCCCGAGGGCGTGTTCGAACTCCTCGCGGAACCGGTCCCCGACAAGCCTGCGTTCTTCCTCGATCTCGGCGACGCGTCGAGAGCGCTCCACGGTCGTCTCGCTGGCGTCGAACTCCTCGGCGATCTCCTCGATCGATCGCCCCGTATCCAGGAACTCCCGGAGATCGTCGACGTCGATCGGCCCGTCGCGGTCCTCGTCGGTCACGAGGTGTAGCTCGATCCTGGCACGTCTCACCTCCTCGGCGGACACGTCCTCGCCGAGGTCATCCGCGATCGCCTCGTCGTCATCCCCCCGGTAGAACAGCCGCACCACCCCGACGAGTTCGTCGCGGGAGAGAGTCGTCTCCATCTCGTAGCGCTCCGCCATCGTTCCGATCGTCGACCTGAGGCGGTCCTCGATCTCGCCCTCGTCGACCGCGATCGACCCTCTCGGGTCCGCCTGTCGTTCCGTGACCGCCTCCTCGTCGGTCACGTCGAGGAACAGGTCCCTGAGCTCCTCGGTCTTCTCGTCCATGCGAACCGTCACAGTGTCCCGGGATACAAAAATCCGTCGGTGGTACGGTGAAATTACTTCGTCGGTGGTACGGTGAAATCACTTCCTGTCTTGGCTGCTTCCTGTCTTGGCTGGTTACTCCCCGTCGCTGCGGAGGTGCTCGCAGTCCCCGGCGTGCATCCGGACCGTCCCGTTCCCGCCCTCGACCAGCAGCGCTCCCGGTTCCTCGACGCTGACGGCTTCCCCCACGATCCCCTCGCCGCCACCGGTTTCGATCCGAACTCGCCGACCGAGCGTCAGCGACCGCTCCCGCCACGCCGGCAGGATCTCCCCGGGCACCGACCGGAGCCGATCGAACGCCGACAGCAGCGTCGCGACCAGCCGTCCCCGGTCCACGTCCCCGCCGCGTTCCCGGAGGCTCGTCGCGCCCTTCGGGAGCGTTCCCCGATCGACGTTCGCGTTCAGCCCGATCCCGACGACGACCCAGGACACCTCGTCCGTCTCGCCCTCCATCTCGGTGAGAATCCCGGCGAGCTTTCTCTCCTCGCCGGCGTCGTCGACCGCGAGCACGTCGTTCGGCCACTTGAGTCCGACCTCACAATCGGGTTCCACGTCCCCGACGGCCCGCGCCGTCGCGACCGCGGCGGCGAGGGTGAGGAGGGGCGCCCTTGCCGGCGGGAGGTCCGGTCGGAGCAGGACGCTCATCCAGACCCCGCCGGACGGGGAGACCCACTCCCGGTCCAGGCGTCCCCGCCCGCCGGTCTGCTCGTCGGCGAGGACGACGGCGCCGGACGCGTCTCCCCGGGGAGCGCCCTCCCGTGCGAGTTCCCGGGCCCGCGCGTTCGTGCTCGGGATGGACTCGTGGTATTCGACGTCGAACGCTCCGCCGAGGCCGTGATCGGCCGCGAGACGGTACTCGACCGCGCCGGCGCCGTACTCCGGAACGCCCGCGAGCGCGTACCCCTCTTCGTCCGACTCGATCGAAAAGCCCTCTGCCCGGAGCGCCTCGACCGCCTTCCAGACGGCGGCCCGGGAGACACCCAGGTCCGCCGCGATCCCGGGCCCCGACGCCGGGCCGTCCTCGATTCCGTCGAGGACGGCGTGTTGCGTGTCGTTCATGCGGTCCGGTAGCGCGGCGACCGTCTTGAACCCCGTTACTACCCCGGCCGTCTCGACCAGCCGGGGATTAGCCCACGCTGGACCAGCCGGGGATTTGCCCACGCTGGAAAACAGGCCGGATGAGGACCCTTGATCGTCGCTGGTGGCGCGCGCTCTCGCGGCGCTGGTGCCGCGAGAGCGACGCGCGAGGGATGAGCGAGCGCCGTGAGCGAGCCCCGCGAGCGAACGACGCGAGCGAATCGGCTGGGGAGGTGTGTGGATCGTCTTGATCAGAATGCCCCCGCCCTTTCGATCCGCCAGTAGAACGATCCGGTCGATCCGCCAGTAGAACGATCCGGTCGAGCCGCCAGCAGAACGATCCGGCCATCCAGCGCCCACCCGAACGCCACGATGCCGTCAACCGAACTACTAAGTCCGGTTGACGCGTCGTGGCGGCCATGACTCGAATCTCCGATCCACGCCGGACGCGGAGTCAACACTCGACAGGGGATCGACCATCGACAGGAGATCAACACTCGACACGGGGGGATCGCGCGTGAGCGTCGATACCGACACGGTCGACCTCGTCGGCGACGAGGCCGCCCGGAACCTCGCCCGGGCGGCGCTGTTCGCGGCGCTCGTCGGCGCGGGGGCGTACGTCTCCTTCCCGAACCCCTTCGCGCCGGCTCCGGTGACCCTCCAGGTGCTTGCCGTCTTCCTGACGGGCATCTTCCTGGGCGCCGTCTGGGGGGGTGTGTCGATGGCGCTTTACATCGTCGCGGGCGCGGCCGGCGCGCCCGTGTTCGCGGGCGGCACCGCCGGCGTCGGCGTCCTGCTGGGGAACACGGCCGGCTACATCTGGGCGTTCCCGGTCGCCGTTGTCACTCTCGGTGCCATCGTCCACGGCGGCCTCGAACCCGCTGACCCCGGCGACATCGTGAAGTTAGAGGACAACATCGTCGCGGGCCTCCTCCGCTTCCTCCGGCTCCTGGCCGGCATGCTCGTCGCTACCGCGATCGTCTACGCGGGCGGGGTGCTGGGCGGCATGGCCACGCAGGGAATCGGCCCGGTCGCCGCGATCCTGAACTACGCGGCGCCGTTCGTCCCGGCGGAGGCGTTCAAGATCGCCGCGGCCCTCGGCATCGTCTACAGCGACGCCATAAGGGCCAAATGATCGACAGCGACGCCATCAGGTCCACATGATCGCTACCGGCGCCCTCCGAACAGCATGATCGAGACGAACGACCTGACGTACCGCTACGGGGAAGACGACCCCCCCGCGCTCGACTCGGTGTCGCTGTCGATCCCCGACGGCTCGTTCATCCTGCTGGCCGGCGAGAACGGCGCGGGCAAGACGACGCTCGTCCGGACGTTCAACGGGCTGCTGGCGCCCGATTCCGGGTCGGTCCTCGTGAACGGCACCCCGGTCGCGGCGGACCCCGTCGCCGCCCGGGCCGCGGTCGGGATGGTGTTCCAGACCCCGCGTGACTGCTTCGTCGCGCCCACCGTGGGCGCCGACGTGGCCTTCGGCCCCGAGAACCTCGGGCTCCCCCGCCCGGAGATCGACCGCCGCGTCCGATCGGCGCTGGAGGCGGTCCGGATGGCCGACCGGACGGAGGAACGCGTCGACCGGCTGTCCGGCGGCGAACAGGCCCGGGTCGCGATCGCCGGCGCGCTCGCGATGGAGCCCGACCACCTCGTGCTGGACGAACCCCTCTCGGGGCTGGACGCCCCCGCCCGCGACGCGCTGGTCGAGCGACTCCTCGCCCTACACGAATCCGGGACGGGGATCGTCGTCGTCACCCACGACCTCCGGGACGTGTTCGATCCCGCCGACAGGCTCGTGGTCCTGCGCGAGGGGGAGATCGCGCTCGATCGGCCCCCGGGCGAGGCGGTCGACCGGCTCCCCACACTGGGCGTGCGACCGCCGTGTTGACGTACGAGCCGGGCGACTCGCCCGTCCACGGCTTCGATCCGCGCTCGAAACTCGCCTTCCAGCTGGGTTTCGCGGCGACCGCCTTCGCCCACCCCACCCCCCCGTGGCTCGCCGGGCTCACGCTCCTCGCGCTGGTCGCCGTCGTCGCCTCCCGGACGCCGCTCCGTCGAACCCTCCGGTCGCTTCGCTTCCCCCTCGTTTTGCTCGCGGTCGCGCCGCTGTTCCAGGGCGCTCGCCCCGGTCCCCCGTGGTTCTCCGTCGCGGCGGCGCGCCCGCCCCTGCTCGCGGGCTACCGTGTCGGCCTCGTCCTGCTCGTGGGCGCCGCGTACGTCCGGACGACCCCGATCCGGGAGACCCGGGCCGCGATCGGGCGGACGATCCCGGGCCGCCCCGGGCAGTTCCTCGGGGTCGGCGTCGCCCTCGTCGCCCGGTTTCTCCCGGTCCTGCGGGCCGACTTCGAGCGCGCCCGCGGGGCGATGCGCGCGAGGCTCGGCGACCGCCGTCGTCTCGACGAACGCATGCGGATCGTCGCGGTCGGCGGCCTCCGGCGCGCCCTCGCTCGCGCCGATCGGCTCGCGCTCGCCCTCCAGGCGCGGGCGTTCGCCTGGAACCCGACGCTCCCGGCGCTTTCCTTTCGCCGTCGGGACTACGCCCTCACCGTCGTGGGCATCGCGCTGGCGGCGAGCGCCGCGATCTGATCGATCGGTCACCCTCGGGAGGACGGGGCGCCGTAGAATCGTTCACGCGGGGGCTAGATCCGCCGGAGAACCGAGTAGGTACGGCAGTAGGTACAGACGCGTAATGTCGTTTCAGTCATATCAAATCTGGAGACATAAGAAATCGAGTTGATGAATATAGAGGATAAGTCGCTCACTGCACTCCGTGTAAGCTACCACGGTCTGGGCCGCGGCATTGCCCGGGAGGGGATTTATTTGGAAGGGGATTACAAACGGTGATATGTCTCTTAAGAAGCCGCCGCGCGAGGACGGGATCTCAATCGAGGGGGACGAGAGTGTCTCACGTCGCGACGTCCTGAAACAGCTCGGTGCGGCCGGCGTACTCCTCGGAGCGGCGGGATGCCTGGCCGATGACGCCGACGCGCCAGTTGCTACCACGACACCGACCACACCGGAGGCGTCGACCGACACTCCGACGAGGGCGCCGGGCGAGGAGTCCTGGCGACAGTTCGGATACGGCGTTTCGAACGGCGGACACGCTCCAGCCAACACCGGGCTTGATGGAGCTATTTCCGAACAATGGCGGTTTCCGGAGGTGAGTCCCCTGAAGTCATCGCCCGAGGTGAAGGATGGCACGGTATACATCGGGACCTGGTTCGGCGTCACTGCGTTCTCCCTGGTAGATCGATCGATCGAATGGCAGTTCCGGATGGATGGCAGGGTAAAGGCATCTCCGACGGTGGTGGACGACACTGTCTACGTCGGAAATGACACCGTGTACGCGCTGGATGCGGCGGATGGCACCGAACGGTGGTCCTACCAGATGGATGGCTGGCTGGAGACATCCCCGACGGTGGTAGACGGCACTGTCTACGTCGGGAGTTACGACGACAACGTGTACGCGCTGGATGCGGCGGATGGCACCGAACGGTGGTCCTTTCGGACGGATGAAAGGGTGCGGTCGTCCCCGGCTGTGATGGATGGCACCGTCTACGTCGGGAGCGAGGACGACAGCGTGTACGCGCTGGATGCGGCGGATGGCACCGAACAGTGGTCCTACCAGACGGGCGGGCCAGTGTACTCTCCGGCGGTGGGGAGTGGCACCGTCTACGTCGGGAGTTGGGACGGCACGGTGTACGCGCTGGATGGGGTGGATGGCACCGAGAAATGGTCCTTCGGGACGGATGTCGACTTCTCGGCGTTCGGTTCTGCGATCTCGTCTCCGACCGTGGGGGATGGCACCGTCTACGTCGGGAGTGGCACCGATGACGGGGGGACCGTGCACGCCCTGGATGCGGCGGATGGCACCGAACAGTGGTCCTTCCGGACGACTGGCCCCGTAGACTCGTCCCCGGCGGTAGCCAATGGGACTGTCTACGTCGGGGAGGGGGCTGGTGGTGACGCCACGGTGTACGCGCTGGACGCGGGGGACGGCACCGAACAGTGGTCCTTCCAGATGAGTCGCTGGATGGAGTCGTTCCCGGTGGTGGTGGATGGTACCGTCTACGTCCCGAGCCGTGACGGCAACGTGTACGCGCTGGATGCGGGGGACGGTACCGAACAGTGGTCCTTCCAGACGGGCCGACGGATCACGTCATCTCCGGCAGTGGTGGATGACACCGTCTACATCGGGAGCGGTGACACCAACGTGTACGCGATCGACGCGACCGACGGAACCGACCAGTGGTCCTTCGGGACGGACGGGATAGTACGCTCGTCTCCGGCGGTGCTGGATGGGACCCTCTTCGTCGGAAGTGGCGACGGTACCGTGTACGCGCTGGACGCGGGGGACGGCACAGAGCAGTGGTCCTTCGAAACGGATGACGCGGTGAACTCGTCCCCAGCAGTGGTAGATGGGACTGTCTATTTCGGGAGTGCGGACGAGAATCTGTACGCAGTTGACGCGACCACTGGGTCCGAACAGTGGTCTTTCCGGACGAATGGTGCAGTGCGGTCATCCCCGGCGGTGGCTGATGGTACCGTCTACGTGGGGAGTAGCGACGCGAACGTGTACGCAGTTGACGCGGCCACGGGGACCGAGACATGGTCCTTCGCGACGACTGGCAAAGTGCGATCATCTCCGGCGGTGGTGGATGGAACCGTCTACGTCGGGAGCGGTGTCTTCGCCGAATCCGGAATTGTGCACGCGCTGGATGCGGGGGACGGCACCGAACAGTGGTCCTTCCAGACGGGTAAGAAAGTGGAGTCATCCCCGGCGGTAGCAGCTGGCACCGTTTATGTCGGGAGTAAGGACGGCAATGTGTACGCGCTGGACGCGGCGGATGGCACCGAACAGTGGTCCGCCGAGGCCGGTGGACTAATGCCCGCATCCCCGGCAGTAGTGGATGACACCGTTTACCTCGGGAGTTACCACGTGTACGCGATGGATGCGGCGACGGGCGCACAAAAGTGGTCTTTCGAGACGTATTTCTCGGTGGATGCATCCCCGACTGTCGTGGATGGCACTGTTTACGTCGGGAGTCGGGGCGGTCACGTTTATGCCATAGGTTGAGACAGTGAGATTTCGACACCACCCGACGCAACTCGACCCGACGCAACGATGCCGATCAGGACCCCGAGATGAAGTCATTCGGGTGAGTGAGCGACTAGGGGGATGGATCGCTCAGAAACCCGGCGAGCTGGTAAAGAAGGGCCCCACGTCGACCCTCACTCAAACACGTACGCCGATCCCGCCCCAATACCGTTCGTATTGTCCTCAAGCGGAGCGCCGACGAGGGCTGTCGATCCATCCCCAGCCACGGCCACTGACTGGCCGGATGCGAAGAAAGTGTCGCCGTCGCTGGCTCTCAGTTTCCCCTCCTCGCTCCAGGTGCCGTCCGCCCGCGAAAACACGTACACCGATCCGTCCCTATCGCCATTCGGAGTGTAGTCTCTCGGAGTGCGGATGAGGGCTATCGACCCACCCCCCGACACCGCCACTGAACTTCCGAACAGTTCATCAAAGCCGCCGTCGCTGGCGGTCAGTTTCGCCTCCTCGCTCCACGTGCCCTCCGACCGCGAAAACACGTACGCCGACCCCGCATTTTCGCCGCTCGGATTGTGATCCTTGTAGGCGCCGAGGAGGGTCGTCGACCCATCTCTCGACACCGCCACTGAACAGCCGAAACGATCAAACCCGTCGCCGTCGCTGGCGGTTAGTTTCGCCTCCTCGCTCCAAGCGCCGTCCGCCCGCGAAAACACGTACGCCGACCCCGCAGCTTCGCCGTTCGGATTATCGTCTATCGAGGCGCCGAAGAGAGCCGTCGACCCGTCCGCCGACAACGCCACTAATGGGATGAACCCGCCATCACTATCGCTTTCGAAAGTCAGTTTCGCCTCCTCGCTCCACGCCCCGCCCGACCGGGATAACACGTACGCCGCCCCCCTAGCATCACCGTTCGGGTCCTCGTCAGAGGCGCCGAGGAGGGCTGTCGACCCATCCCCCGACACCGCCACCGAAGCACCGAACCCGTCACCACTATCGCCGTCGCTGGCGGTCAGTTTCGCCTCCTCGCTCCAGGTACCCCCCGACCGCGAAAACACGTACGCTGCTCCTGCATCTTCGCCGTTCGGATTGTCGTCGAGGGGAGCGGTGACGAGGGCTGTTGACCCATCCCCCGACACCGCCAACGGATCACCGAAACGGTCACGAGTGTCGCGGTCGCTGGCGGTCAGTTTCGCCTCCTCGCTCCACGTGCCCCCCGACCGCGAAAACACGTACGCCGCCCCCGCCTCATCGCCGTTCGGAAGCTCGTCTCTTACGGTGCCGACGAGGGCTGTCGACTCATCTTCCGACATCGCGACCGACCGGCCGAAATGATCAGTGGTGTCGCCGTCGCTGGCGATCAGCCTTGCTGTCTGATTTCTCGGGGGGGTGTCGGTGTCAGTAGGGAAGTCGGTGTCAGTAGGGAAGTCGGTGTCAGTAGGGAAGTCGGTGTCAGTGGGTGTGTCGGTAGGTGTGTCGGTATCGATGTCCTCGTTGTCAGCCGGACACCCCGCCAGCGTTCCGACCGCGAGCGTTCCGAAGGCAGCGATGAACCTGCGCCTGTTTGTCATTGTGGCATCCGAAAAATCCGAGGTTATTAAATCTACGTTTCCGAGACTCACCCTGATCAAATCTATCAGCACTCGTGTGTAGGTAACGCAGTTTCTAAGCTAATTGCTTTGCGAGATACGCGCTATGTATTCATCAACCAGTTCGTGATGAATCGCTTAGGGGTTGTTCGGGCGAGTGATGGATAGAGAGGATAGATGTCGCACTAAGCCACCCTCGA
>Ga0207719_100418_pt1 | contig 25620 bp, 28 predicted proteins | sample A23P1SouthBayCA_2_FD_187279 | JGI IMG/M metagenome (GOLD analysis project Ga0207719, IMG submission 187279) | Aerobic enrichment media microbial communities from Eden Landing Ponds, California, USA - A23 P3 (3) (SPAdes) | ecosystem: Environmental > Aquatic > Marine > Unclassified | place... | reverse complement strand
TGGCGCTGGAGGTTGCTCCGCTCGACGACGTCGTCGTCGACGATCCCGAGCGTGCCGACCCCCGCGGCTGCGAGGTACTGAATCACCGGCGCGCCCAGGCCGCCCGCGCCGACGACGAGCACCCGCGCGTCGAGCAGGCGCTTTTGTCCCTCGGGACCGACCTCGTCCATAATGATGTGCCTGGAGTAGCGATCCAGCTGCGTCGCGTCGAGTGAGAGTGACATAGTCGTACTCGGAAGTGGGGAGGGATAACTTCTCGTGGAAAATTAGTTCAACCCCAAACGGGAGCGGTTACTCCGCGCAGCAGGCTTCCGCTTCGTCGCCGTCGCCCTCGGCGGGGTGGGTCTCCGGTGCGTCGTCGGTGAGCTGATAGAGATTCTGTCGCGCGTCGGCGAAGTAGACGTCCTCGTCGACGACGTCGATTCCCTCGAGTCGTTCGAGTGCGTAGCGGACCGTCCGGGCCGAGAGCATCGATTCCTGGACGATTCCTTTCTGGGTTAGCGGGCCGTTGTACTCGAGTACTTTGAAGACCAACTTCGCGCTCGGAGGGAGGTCGTCGAGACTCTCCTCTTCTGCCTCTGCCATTGTTACAATTCGAGCAGTCGAACGGTGATAAACCTTCGCGAGTCGGGACGGAGAGAACGGCCAGATTACGGTGCTACAGCAGGTTACGCCCGTGTAATCACTTGGGCGGTCACGGCGACGACAGCGACGATTGAACCCTACTCGGCTTCGAGTTCGATCGCGGGGCGGAACGGGACCGCCTGCTTGCGCGCTTCGACGTCTTCGCCTTCCTTCTGGACGACGATCTCGGCGTCGAACTCCCGGCCGAGGAAGTCGGCCGCGCGCTCGTAGGCGTCCTGTTCGTCGAGACCGGCGAGCGCGTCGAGTTCGTCGTCGTCGCGACCGCGGGCGAACTCGATCAGTTCACCGACGAGGTCGTTGACGGCGTTGCCGCGCTCGCGGAGATCGGGGTCCTGCATCACTTCGCCCATCACAGCGCCCTGGTCCGCACCGAGGTCGGCGACCGTGCCGAACACGTCGTGCTTCCAGTTGGCGGCGACAGTCACGCGAATGCGATCGGGGTCCGCCTCGGGAACGTCCTCGTCGGCGTTCTGCAGCGACTGGCGGATGCCCTGGATGTCGTCGACGAGCCGTTCGATCTGCGTTTCCGCGGCCTCGATGCCGCGGTCGAGCAGGTCGTCGTCGACTTCGGGCCACGGCGCGTCCTCCGCAGGCGTCCCCGTCAACTGCTCGTGGAGTTCGTTCGTCAGGAACGGCACGAACGGCGCGAGCAGGCGCAGTCGCGTCTCCAAGACCTCCCGAAGCGTCCAGCGCGCCGCGGGGCGCGAGCGGTCCGTCCGGCGGCGATACCAGCGCAGGTCCTCCTCGAAGTCGTAGAAGGCGGCCTGGCTCGCAGTCCGAGTCTCGGAGCCCTCCATCGCCTCGGTGACCTTAGCGACGGTCCGCTGGAGGCGCGACAGCAGCCAGCGGTCCGCCGTCGCCAGATCGGGGCGTTCCTCGGGGCCGGGATCGTCGACGACGTCCTGAGCGCGGTTCCAGAAGCGTTCCAGTTGCGTCTGCACGGACTCGACCTGTTCGGCGCGCCAGTCGTAGTCCTGCCACGGCTCCGCGGAGTTGAGCAGGAAGAAGCGGACCGTGTCCGCGCCGTACTCGTCGATAGCCGCACCGGGGAGGACGACGTGCCCCTTCGAGGACGACATCTTCTCGCCTTCGAGCAGGCCCATCCCCATAATGACGATGCCCGCGGGCCACTGGGCCTCGTCGAACAGTTCGGCGTGGTGGAACAGATAGAACGTCAGGTGATTCGAGATGAGGTCGTTCGCCGAGAAGCGGTAGGTGACGGGGTACCAGTAGAGCCACTCCGCACGCAGTTCCAGCGCGCGCTCGTCGGGGTCCTTGACCGCGTCAGCACCGTAGAACAGCGCGTCGAAGAACTCCCGATCGAGGTCCTCGACGGGGATCTCGTCCAGCCGGTGGGCGATCGTGTAGTACGCCATATAGATCGTCGAGTCCGACAGCGGCTCGATGACGAACTCGTCGTCCCACGGCAGGCGCGTCCCCAGCCCGTAGTTCCGGATGCAGGGCCACTCGTTCAGCCAGTCGATCGTGTGATCGTACTCGCCGCGGGTGTTCTCCGGGATCGCTTCCATCTTCGAGACCACGTCGTGGGCCTTCTGCTTCCACGCCTCGTCGTTGTAGCGCAGGAACCACGTGTCCTGCTCGGCGACGACGACGTCGCCGCCACAGCGGCAGACGACCTCCTCGGAGAACTCCTGCATCGTGCCGAACGCGCCCTCGTCGCGGTAGGCGTCCTTGAATCGACCGCGAACGTCTTCGACGACCGCACCGGCGAACTCGCCGTACTCGTCGTTCAGGCGACCGCTGTGGAACTCGCTGTTGTACAGCTCTTTCGTGGCCTCTTCGAGCGCGGGGTCGTCGCTAGACTCGATGCCGGCCTCCTCGACGGCGGTCTGCGCCGGGATCTCGCCGTAGCCCTCGATCGAGAGGATCGGGATCGGTTCGATCTCCTCGACGTCGGCGGGATCGATCCCGTACTCGCGCATCCGTTCGTCGTCGGCTTTCGCCTCCTGGAGCGCGACGTAGTCGTCGGGCGAGTGCGCCGGGACGGACATCACGACACCGGTGGCGTTCTCGGCGTCGACGAAGTCCGCGGGTAGAACGAGGACGTCGTCGCCCGTGATGGGGTTCGTGACGCGCTCGCCGACGAGGTGCTCGCCGGCGACGGTGCGTTTCGGGGTGACGTCGTGGCCCTGCAGTTGGAGCTTCTCGACGGCGGGCGCGGAGACGAACCACTCCTCGCCGTCGACGTCGGCGGTCACGTAATCGGCGTCGGGGTCGATGTAGGCGTTCGTGACGCCGCGGACGGTCTCGGGACGGAGCGTCGCCATCGGGACGACGGTGTCGCCGTGGCCGAACCGGACGAGCGTGTACTCCTGGAACTCGGCCTCCTCGCCTTCCAGTAAGTCGTGCGTCGTAACCGGCTGTTTCTCGTTTGTGCAGTACTTGACGGGGTGCAGCCCCTTCTCCAGGAGGCCGCGGTCCCGCAGCGTCTCGTACTGCCAGGTGATAAACTGCGAGTAGCGATCGTCGTTGGTGGTGAACTCCCGCCGCCAGTCGATCGAGAGCCCGAGGTCCTTCATCCCCTTCTTGTAGTGCTGCTCGATGAAGTGGCGGGCATAGCCCATCGGCGTCTCCAGGTCCGCGAGGGTGTCTTCGGAGACGTTGTAGGTGTCACGGAGAACCGACAGTTGCTCTTCTTCGCCCTTCTTCAGGCGCTCGACCGCGCCGATGATCGGCGTGCCGGTGACGTGCCAGGCGATCGGGAACAGGACGTTGTCGCCCTGCTGGCGTCGGTAGCGGGCGTAGACGTCGGGGACGGTGTACGTCCGGGCGTGTCCGATGTGCATCCCGCCGCTGGGGTACGGATACGGGACGGTGATGAACGTCGCGTCCTCGTCGGCGGCGGTGTCGGGGTCGTCGGCACCGACGGGGTCGGCCTCGTAGCGACCCTCCTCGGCCCACCGCTCGCGCCACCGCGCTTCGAGTTCCTGCGGGTCGTAGTCCATATCACCTCTCTGGCGACCCCACGGTAAAATATCTCCTAACTCGATGCCGCGGGCCGTGAGTTGGTTCGCACAGTCGGGAGGTGTAAGTTGGTTCGCACGGCTGAGAGCCCACACGAAGCGCGACCGCACGGGGAAGGGACAACGCTAAGGTCGCCGCCCGGCCGCCTACGAGTATGCACGCAGACGCGGTCGTCCTCGACATCGACGGCGTACTCGTCGACGTGGCCGACTCGTATCGCCGCGCCATCGTGGAGTCCGTCGAACGCCTGTACGACCGAACGATCGACCGCGACGACGTCCAACTGTTCAAAGACGCCGGCGGCTTCAACAACGACTGGGACGTGACCTACGCGGCGGCGCTGTACGTCCTCGTCGACGGGCGCGAGTCGATCGCGCTTTCGACGTTCACCGACCGGATCGAAGCACAGGGCGGCGGCCTCGACGCCGCCGAATCGGTCGCGGCCGCCCACCTCGACGCCGACGCGCTCGCGGCCGTCCGCGAGGAGTGGGACCGCGAGGGCCTCCGCGAGGCGTTCCAGGCGCTGTATCTCGGCGCGGACCTGTATCGAGAGCTAGAGGGCGGCGAGCCGCCGTTCGAGACCGCGGGGTACATCCACGACGAGCCGATCATCCTCGAAGCCGAGACGATCGACCGACTGCGGGAGCGCGCCGACGTCGGCGTCCTCACGGGGCGGCCGGCGGCGGAGGCCGACATCGCGCTCGACCGCGTCGGCCTCTCGGTCCCCGACGAGCACCGCTTCACGATGGACGACTGGGAGGAGGGCAAGCCGCACCCTCACGCGCTCGTGACGCTCGCAGAGCGCTTCGACGCCGACGGCGTCGCCTTCGCCGGCGACACCCTCGACGACGTGAAGACCGCGGTCAACGCCGCCGAGCGCGACCCCGAGCGCGAGTACTACGGCATCGGCGTCCTGACCGGCGGGCTGACCGGCGAATCGGGGCGACGGGCGTACGAGGCCGCCGGCGCGGCCGCCGTCATCGACTCCGTGAACGACCTCCCGGCGCTGCTCTTCGAGTAACGCCGTCGGCAGCGCGCCTCGGCAGATGCGCCACGAGCCTAACGAGCACGCTTTTTGCGTCCCCGTCTAACCCTCACGCGATGGACGCGCTTCGCATCGAACGACTCGCCTGGGCCGGCATCTTCGCCGCGGTCGTCGCCGTCGTCGCGACGACCGTCGTCGCACCCGACCCGACCGGTCTCCTGCCGATCGGTGTCGCCCTCGGCACCTTCGCCGTCGTCGCCCCGCTGGCCGCCTGGTTCGCACTCGATTCGGTTTCTCCGGACGCAGAAGCGGGCGACCAGACCGTCCAGTATCTCGTCTTCTTCGGCATCGCGCTCGGCGGTCGTCTCGCACTCGGTGCGCTCGGTGTCGGCGGGCCGGTCGGCGGTATCGTCCCGCTCGCGGTCGGTTGGCTGGTCGCGACCCAGGCACGAGGACTGAATCCGCGACGCTGGAACGGGAGTGAGACCGCATGAGCGACGTCCGCTCGAACTTCCTCCGGTTCGCCGCGGTGGTGATCGCCGTCGACGTTCTCGGACTCGGCGTGTGGCGGCTGCTGCCACCGGAGACCTCGATCCGAACGGGCCTGCTCCTCGGGACGCTGATCGTCGCTCCCCTGGTGGGATTCCTCGTCGTGTACCTCCCGATGGCGACGGAGGCACGGGAGAACGCGAACGACTGGGAGTGAATCGAGCCGGCGGGTAGCGCCGTCGCATTCCGGCGGAGAACACCGGCAGCCATTCCCGGTCACGCAACCCTTTACCCGACCGCCTCCCCACGGCCACCTATGCGAATCGCACTTCTCGGCGGTACCGGCGACGTCGGCGAGGGCCTCGCGCTCCGCTGGGCCTACCACACGGACCACGACGTCGTGATCGGCTCTCGGGACCCCGACGCCGCACACGAGGCCGCCGCCGCGTATCAAGAGACAGTCGCAGAACACGGCCGCGAGACGAAGATCACCGGCTTCGAGAACGCTATGGCGGCCGATCGGGCCGACGTCGTCGTCCTCGGCGTCCCGCCGTACCACGTCGCGGACACCGTCGACGCCGTCGCCGACAGCCTCGATCCGGACGACGTGCTCGTCACTCCCGCCGCGGGGATGCAGCGCGACGAGGACGGCTTCCACTACCACCCGCCGGGCGCGGGCAGCGTGACCGCGCTCGTCGCCGACGCCGCCCCCGAGGACGTGCCCGTCGTCGGGGCGTTCCACAACCTCGCGGCCGGCCGCCTCGCGAATCTCGACGCCGATCTCGGGATCGATACACTACTCGTCGGCGAGGACGCCGGCGCGAAAGACGTCGTCGCCGGAATCGCAGAGGACATCGACGGCCTCCGCGCGCTCGACGCCGGCGGCATCGCGAACGCCGCAGAGGTCGAGTCGCTGACGCCACTGTTGATCAACGTCGCACAGAACAACGACGGCCTGCACGACCTGGGCGTTTCGTTCCGATAAGGGTCGTATGTCGCCGGTCTGCGGTCCGCCTCAGAATCGGTCGCGGAGTTCCGTTCGGAGATCGTCGAGCGTGACGTCCTCCATCGCGAGCACGACGAGCAGATGATAGACCAGGTCGGCGCTCTCGGCCAGCAGTTCCTCCTCGTCTTCGTCTTTCGCGGCGAGAATCGTCTCGGTCGCCTCCTCGCCGATCTTCTCTAAGACGGCGTTTTTCCCCTTCTCGTGGGTGAAAAGCGACGTCGTGTAGGAGCCCTCGGGTAGCGTCTCCTTGCGGTCCTCGATCGTCGCGAACAGTTCGTCGAGCACCTCCGCCGGCGGCGTGTCCGATTCCATACCCGAGAGTACACCGGTCGGGGGAAGAATCGTCCGATTCAGCGAGGGCCGGCGCGACTGAGCGGATCCGACGAACGCCGTGAATCAGGCCGGGTGGACCGTGATGCGCTGTTTCCGGTCGATCGCCTGTTCGAGTTCGTCCGCGATGGCGCTGCCGCGGGAGACCTGGATGTCGCCGCCGCGACCGACCGTCGCTGTGAAGAGATACTCGCCGTCGGCACGGATCTCGACGGTCTCGCCGACGTGTTCGTCCATCCGGACGACGACGTGCCGGGAGGTGACTTCGGGCGTGACGACGATACCCTCGGAGGGCTGTGCACCGCCGCTGGCCCCACCAGATCCGCCGGCGCTTCCACTCGCACCGCCGCGACCCGGTTTCTCGTCGTGGGTCCGAACGTCGATCTCGATGCCGAGACGGTCTTCGACGTCGGAGATACGGCCGCCGCCCTTGCCGATCACGTAGGAGATGTCGTCCTCCTCGACGTAGACGACCGCCTTGTTCTGGCCCTTGAGTTCGACGTCGACGTGCCCGCGGGCGATCGAGCGGATCTCGCGTTCGATCTCCTGGCGCGCGAGGCGACCGACCCCGCTCTCCTCGCTCTCTCCGTCGCCGGTGAGCGGGACGGTGATGACCTGGCGGTTGAACGTGTAGATCTCGTACTCCGGCTTTCCGGTCTCGAAGTCCGTGACCTGGATGACCGGCCGTGCGAGGTCCTCCGCGGTGAGTCCCTCGGGGACTTTCACTTCCGTCTTGACGTCGTAGACGGTGTCGACGCGCCCGTCCTCGATGTAGACGACGGTGTCGACGACCTGTGGGATCATCCCGAGTTCGACGCGGCCGACGAGGCGCTGGAGCGCGTCGATGGCGCGCGTGGCGTGGACGACGCCGACCATCCCGACGCCCGCGAGGCGCATATCCGCGAAGACGCCGAAGTCCTTCGTCTTCCGCACCTCGTCGTAGATCGTGTAATCGGGGCGGACGAGGAGGAGCGAGTCGGCGGTCTTCTCCATATCGCCGCCGAGTGCGGTGTACTGGGTGATGTCCGGCCCGACCTGGAGGTCGCGGGGCTTCTCCATCGTCTTGACCGCGTAGTCGCTCTCGGTGAGGAACTCCGCGACGGCCTGTGCGAACGTCGACTTCCCGGCCCCGGGCGACCCGGAGATGAGGACGCCGCGCTGGCGCTCTTTCAGCCGGTCCCGGAGTTCGTCGGCGAACTCGTAGTCCTCCAGGTCGGTCTTGACGATCGGCCGGACGGCGGTGATCTCGATGCCGTCGGCGAAGGGCGGGCGCGCGACCGCGATGCGGTAGTCGCGGAACTGCACGATGCTCATTCCCGGTTCGGAGAGTTCGAGAAAGCCTTCCGAACTGGTGCGGGCCGTCTCCTCGATGTCGTCGGCCCACTCTTTCATCTGCGCCTCGTCGGAGACCTCGTCGTCGATCGTCTGGTAGTGCATCTCGCCGATGGCGCCGCGCTTGGCTTTCGGCTTCGTCCCGGTCTTGAGGTGGACCGACATCGTCTGCTCGTCGAAGAACTGCTCGATGACGAGTTCGCCGGAGCCGCGGACGCGCGGTTCGACGTACTCGACGTCGAGGCCCTTGGCTTTCGCGACCTCCGACTGGACGACGTCGCTCGTGAGAAGCGTCGCCTGCTCCTCCTCGGCGACGTCGCGGATGAGCGCGTCGATGTCGCCCTCGTGCGCGCCGGTTGCCTCGCTGGGTTTCGTCCGGCGGCCGACGTACCGGACGTCGACGTCATCCTCGTCGGCGAGTTCCGCGAGGCGCTGGAGCTCTTCGAGCCCCGCCCACCCCGTATCGAGGCCGTCGTTGGCCTGGGATTCGAGTTCTCCGACGACGGCTTCGGGGACCAGAACCGTGACCTCGCCGTCCGACTCGACTCGCTCGGACACGCGACCGTCGATGACCGCGCTCGTGTCCGGCACTATCTTCATATCTCCGGATTCGGCCGGCGGACAAATAAGGGTATAGACTGCTGGCGGACCAATCAGCGGCGAGACAAACGGCGTCGTCGAAGTCAGTCGTCAGAGGTCGCGCTAGCGGCAGGGCCTCCGGCATCCACAGCGCTGTCGGCGTCGCTGACAGAACTGGGTTGCTCCGTCCACTCGAACCCTTCGTCGCGGTGTTCCTCGAGGATCTCGAAGGAGTCGACGAGGTCGTCGAGGTTGTTCGCGCGTTCGCAGAGCTGATCTGCCTGCGTTTCGAGTTCGGTGAGCGACTCCGACTGCTGGGTCGCGTCCTCGACGGCCGCGGTGGTCTGTGCGGTCGTCTCCTCGGAGATGTTCGCGACCTCGTCGACGCGGGCAGCGACGTCCTGTGAGGAATCCGCCTGCTGGTCGGTCGCGTTGCTCACTTCGCGGATGCTCGCGTCGATGCCCTCGACGTCGTCGACGATCGACTCGAACTCCTCGATGGCCTCCGCGACGGTCTCGACGCTGGATTTCACCTGCTGATCGGTCTCGTGGACCGTCTGGAGCGTCTCCTCGGAGCGCTCGGTGACGTCTTCGATGAGCGTCGAGACCTCGTCGGCGGACTCGCGGGTCTCCTCGGCCAGCGATTTGACTTCTTCGGCGACGACGCCGAAGCCGTCACCGGCGGAGCCGGCGTGGGCCGCCTCGATCGAGGCGTTGATCGCGAGCAGATCGGTCTGGGAGCCGACCGAGTCGATGAACTCGGCGATCTCGTCGATCTCCTCGATGTGGGCCGCTAGTTCCTCCATCGCTGCCGCGGTCTCCTCGATTCGGGCCTCGGCGGCGTCGAGTTCTTCCATCGCCGTCGTGGCGACGTCGCGGCCGGCGCGTCCGCGTTCGGCGGCGCGTTCTGCGGTCCCCGCGACCTCGTCCGCAGAAGCGGCGATCTCCTCGACGGTCGCCGAGAGCGTCGAGAGTTCCGAGGCGACCGTCTGGAGGTGTTCGGTCTGTTCGTCGGCGCCGGCTTCGATCTCGTCGACCGCGGCCGCGACGGCCTCGCTCGCTTCGGTCGCACGCCGGACGTGCGTTTGAGCGTCCGAACTCATCTCTGCAACCTGGTCGGCGAACGTCTGAACGTCGCCGAGCGTCGCCGAGAGCGTCCGGAGGAACTCGTTGTACGAGCGGGCGACTTCGCCGTAGCGGTCGTCCTCAGCGGCGAGTTCCTCGGCGGGCATCAGCGCCGTGAGGTCGCCCTCGCGGGCGCGCTCGGTGGCGTCGCCGAAGGCGTCGACCAACTGCTGGAGTGCCCGCGTGTGCGTCGTGAGGTCCGACGCCATCCGGCCGAGCGAGTCGCCGAACTCGCCCGGGAGTCGTTCATCGAGCACCGGATCGTCGAACTCTCGATCTGCCATCGCCGTCGCCTGCGCGGACACGAGTTGGAGGTGCTCGTGCATATCTCCGAAGTCTTCGACCAGTTGAGCGACCTCGTCGTCGCCGTCGGTCGTCGGCGGTGACGTCGAAAGGTCTCCGGCCGCGACGGCGGACGCGGACGTCGAGAGCTGATCGATCGGCGTGACGACGTCGCGCCGGACGATCAGGACCGTATTGAGGAATGCGACGACCGCGCCGACGAGGAGCAGCGCCGACAAGAGCGTCTGCGTCTCCCCGCTGGCGATCCACGGAAGCGCCGCCTGCGCGACCGAGATCGCGAACTGGATCCCGACCGCGACGTGCACCTTCCGGGCGACCGAGCGGGAGACGCCGAGGACGTCCATCGTTCCCCACAGGAGCCGTTCGTACGATTCGAGCAGATACATACCCTACCGTCTCTGGACGCATCCCATAAGCCTATCATTGCGTTCTCATCAGATGAAAACAGAATGTGCCGAGAGATAGCTGTCTAAATCAACGTTTGCCTCTCGCTATCAGATCCGATACGTGACGTAGACAGATGCCTGCACAGAATCGGTCAGCCGCCGACAGCCGAGACAGCGGCGGCGTCAGGGCGCGCGGTCTTCAAACCACTCGGCGAACTTCGCGAAGGCGCGGCCGCGGTGTGAGACGGCGTTCTTTTCGTCGGCGGTCATCTCCGCGAACGTCGTCCCGTCGTGTTCGAAGATCGGATCGTAGCCGAAGCCGCCCTCACCGCGCGGTTCGACGATTCGGCCGCGGACGGAGCCACGGAACAGTTTCACGGGGAGTGCGTCGGCGTCCGCGGCAGCGTCCGCGGCGGCGTCGCCATTGCTGTCTTCATCGACCGATGCCGCCCCAGCGGCCGCGGCGGCGCTGCGGTCCGCGCGGTCGACTGGATCGGGCGACGCCGCGAAGTCGTCGCCGTCGCAGTACGCCAGCACGCACTGGAAGGAGGCCCGGCGCGGCGCGTCGATCTCGTTGGCGACGAGTCGCTGGACGGCGTCGATTCCGAGCGTCTCCTCGACGTACGAGGAGTACGGACCGGGGAAGCCGTCGAATCCCTCGACGAACAGGCCGGCGTCGTCGACGAGAACCGGTTCGCCCGCGTAGCGGTACGCTTCACGGGCGCCGCGGGCCGCGATGGGGCCGAGGTCCGCGGCCTGGACCTCGGTGTAGTCGTAGTTCAGTTGCTCGACGCCGTCGAGATACTCGCGGGCCTCGCGCACCTTGCCCGCGTTGGTCGTGACGTATCGGAGCATTCGCTCCGAGGTCGGGCGGGTCGGGAGAAAGCGTCGTCGGTTCCGCGTCGCGTCCGGCCGCCGCGATGCGACGACGCTGCGACGGCGGAGTCGAAAGAGGAACCGTCAGTCGACGATGACTTCGACCGGACCGCCCTCGTCCTCGTCGGCTTCCTCGGCGTCGCTGCGTGACTTCTGCTCCTGCCAGAGCAGTCCGCCGACGACGACGAGGGCGACCCACGAGCGCCAGTTCGCGAGGTTGAGCGTGTAGCCGATACCGAACGGCTTCTTGACGAGCATTCCCTTGCCGGGCTGCCAGTACGACGACAGCATTCGGCCGATCGAGGGGCGCTCGAAGTTGTACGGGATCCCGAGAATCTCACCCTGTTGCGGTTTGTCTACCATACGACAGCGTACGCCGGGCTCTAATAAATCGTTTTGGCATCGTGCTGCCGCGTTGGGCGATTTTCGCTTCGCGCCGGCGGTCCACTTCCGATGATTCTCACTGATACCGGCCGCGTCCTTCGATCGCTCGAAGCCGGGTACGGACCTCTGCGTCGCCCGCAGCGGCGTAGCCAGCCTCGAAGGCGTCGAGTAGGGGTGCGGACTCGGCCGCCGTCCCCGCGACGCTCTGTTTGAACACGTGGAGATCCATCGCGTGATCCTCGACGTGCCCGGTGTGGTAGCCGAGACCGAAATCGACGAGGTACGTCCGCTCGTCGCCGACGCGGACGTTTCGGGTCGTGGGATCGCCGTGGACGAAGCCCGCGTCGTGGATCGCCGCGAGGTGGAGGCCGACGGCGCGGCACCGATCGACCGTGAGCGCCGCTGCGAGGTCGTCGTGGCCGACGTACTCGAAGACGAGCGTGCCGTCCTGCGGGTCGATGTCGTACACGACTGGCGTCGGGACGCCGACGCGGCGGGCAGCGCTGGTCAGGCGCGCCTCCGCGCGGGTCCGCTCGGCACGGAGACGTTCGTCGAGCGCCGGGTGGCGGTACGCCTTGGGGACGCGGCGTTTGATCACTCGGTCGTCCTCGAAGGTGACTGTCGCCTCCGCGCCGCGGATCGTCCCCGACGCGCTGGGGTCTCTGACGACCGACTCCTCTTCACCGCGCCAGGTGACGGGCACCTCGTCGGGTCGGAAGTTGGGGTCTACGGAGGAATCGGCGACGTCGAGGGTGTCGCCGGCGGCGCACATCTTCGCGCCGAGCACCGCGATCATTCCCGCGTTGTCCCGCAGAAACCGCGGCTCCGGCGCGTAGAAGTCCGCGCCGCGCTGTTCGCACATCGACGCGAGCATCTCTCTGAGCCGCGCATTCTGCCCGACGCCGCCGCCGAGGACGAGTTCGTCCGTCCCCGTCAGCGACAGCGCCCGCTCTGCGACCTCCGTCAGCATCCCGAAGATCGTCTCCTGCAGACCAGCACAGACGTCTTCGACCGGGACGCCGTCGTCGACGGCGTCTTTCGCCGCGGACATAATACCCGAGAAGGAGAAGTCCATCCCCTTGACGACGTACGGGAGGTCGTAGTAGTCGCCCGCTTTCGCCCGCTGTTCGACCTTCGGCCCGCCGGGGTGGGACCAATCCAGATGCCGCGTGAACTTGTCGATCGCGTTGCCGACGCCGGTGTCCATCGTCTCGCCGAGGATGCGGTAGCGGCCGTTGTGATAGCCGAGAAGATGCGCGTTCGCCCCCGAAGCGTTCAGACAGACGGGCGACTCGAAGCCGGACTGGTGCCGGCCGATCTCTAAGTGCGCCACCATATGGTTGACGCCGACGAGCGGGACCGAGAGCGTCTGGGCGAGGGCACGCGCCGCGGTCCCGACGATGCGGAGACACGGGCCGAGACCGGGGCCGCGCGAGAACGCCACGGCGTCGACGTCGAGACCGTCGCCGTCGGCGGTTTCGGCGGCCCGATCGAGAACCGTTGCGACGACGTCGGGGATGGCCGTACCCATATGTTCGGCCGCCTCGCGCGGGTGAATACCGCCGCTGTCGGGCTGGTAGGGATCAGATTCGATGACGACCTCGTCGGTCTCGGTGTCGTAGAGCGCGGCGCTAGCGGCCCAAGCGGTTCCTTCGATTCCGACGATTCGCATCGAAAAAAGTACTCGTTACGACCGAATCAGGCTTCTTCGGCTTCCGCTTCGCCGCCTTCCTCAGCCTCGATCTTGTTCCGGTCGAGCATGTAATCCTGCTCGATGTCGCGGGCGAAGTCCGGGGAGTCGTAGACCTTCGCGTAGCCGACGGTCTTTCGCATCCCGAACTTCGTATCGAGTTCGTGGACGACGACCTCGTCGGAATTCTTGTTGAGTTTCGCCGCGAGACTGTCGCGAACGGAGAGTCGAGACGGCGTCGCATCCTCGTGAACGATCTCGAACCGGACGTCGGACCGATGCAACATCGGGTTCTCGTCCTCGGAGATAATGTCGATTTCCATGGTTCAGTTGTTCTACCATCCATCCGAAAGGAGTAAAAGGATTTCGAAGGGGTAGAGCGGTGAGAAAATCGGTCGAGACGCCGTTTTCACGACGCGTTTCCGATCCAGTGCCGGAGTTGCCAATCGGAGTCAGTAGCTCAGACCACCGGCTGGTGTCAGCGCCGCGACAGTCACGGCGTCGGAGTCGGGTCAGTCCTCGACGCCGAGCGTGGCCAGCGCGGCGTCGACGTCGCCCTCCATCCGTTCGAACAGCGAGCGCATCTTGGCTTTCGCGTCGGGCGTCACCTCGACGCGGACCATCCCCTCTCCGGGCTGGCCGTAGACGACTGTCGCGCCGGTCGGGGCGGCGAGAACGGCTGGAAGCGCCGCGAGGTCCTCCTCGCCGTCGACGACGATAGTGATGGGGACGTCGGCGTCGAGGGCGTCGACGAGCGCAACGAGCAGGTCGTCGGAGATGACGCCGGGGGCGTTTTCGACCGCCCGACGGTGCTCGGGGTTCGAGAGCGCGTCGCTGATCTCCTCGTCGACCGCCTCGCGTTCGGTCCGGCCGTCGACGAGCGCGACGGCGGGGACGTGGCCGGCCTGCCGGAGGTGGTAGGTGACGACGTCGCCGACGGCGATCACCGGACGTCCGGCGTCCGCCAGCAACGCCTCGGCGTCCTCGTAGACGGGGCCGAACGGCTCCTTGAACGCGCCACGCAGCTCCGATGGCAGGGTGAGCATCCGTTCAGCGGACCTTCAGCGCGTAGCCGCCCGGTTCCCTGACGTTCATCTCCTCGGCGATCTCCGATTGCTCGGGATGCGTGATGACGACGTAGCCCGCCCAGTCCTCGGTGAGGCTGCTGGATCCGCAGTTTTCACACGCCTGCGCGTCGGCGTGGTTGATGTAGTGGCACTCCCGGCAGGCGAGACGGGACTCCGCCATCTACGTTCCCTCCGCCTCGGTCGTGGCGGTGTTGGCCTGGCGGTCGGCTTCGAGCCAGCCGTGCTTGCCGAGACCGGGCTGTTTCGCGGTGAGGCCGATCTTCGAGTCGCGCGGGTTGCGCTCGTCGATGCTCTTCGTGACGACCCGCACGCGGACGGAGTCGCCGACACTGAGCGTCCGGTTCGATTCGGTGGACGCGAGCTGTTGGTTCTCGCCGTCGTAGGCGAGGTATTCGTCGGAGATTTGCGAGACGTGCAGCAGCCCGTCGACCGGCCCGATGCCGACGAAGGCGCCGAACTCGACGACCTCGACGACCTCGCCGTCGACGACCTCCTGCATCGAGGGGTCGAAGGTGATCGCGTCGAACTCCGCCTCGTAGTAGACGCCGGCGCGGCCGGGGAGCACCGTCCCCTCGCCGATGTCGTGGACGTCGATGACGCTGACGACGCTGCCGACGTCTTCGTCCATCCGTCCTTCGAGTTTGTCCTGCAGGAGCCGCTTGACCCGCTGTGGCGTCACGTCCGCGAGGTGCGCTGGCGGCACCTCGACTGTGTCTTTGAGTCGTACCCGTTTGTACATACGTTATGGTTCTGTTATTTCCAATGTGTTTCGGCCCCTTAAACCGATTACGCGAATTCCGCGTTCGAGCAATCGGTCCCGGAGCGGCCTGTCGTTCGTGAGGACGTAATCGCCCTCGGCTTCCGCGAGTTCGACCACCGCGTCGTCGGCGTACGATTCGCCGGTCTCGACGATGCGACACCGCGAGACGAGGTCCCGACCGACACTCGCGGCCGTCGCCTCGACGCCGTTGCCCGACTCGCTGAGCTTCTCCAGCTCGGCGACGACCGATCTGGTGGTGACCAGATCGGCGTCCGCACCGACGAGGCGGTCGAGCTCGTCGAAGATCCGGACGTCGAGCTCGACCGGCATCATCAGCGCGTTCGTGTCGAGTATTACCGTCGTCATCGTCTCGTGGAGTCCCGGCGTCATCTCGTGGCGTTGCGCGTCAGTTCGTCGTCCGGCGCGCGGCGTCGCTCGCGGTGTTCACTGCAGCGTCCCGATTCCGATGAGTCGCCAGCGAGCGCCGACGCGGCGGTTGATGGCGATCTTCGAGCCGGATTCGGCGCAGACGGGGCGCTTCAGCGCCACCTCGGCCTCGCCGGAGCGAGCGCTCGTGACCGAGCCGACAGTCGTCGCGGTCCCGACGGTGAGCATCAGCGGCTCGCCGGTCGAGATCTCCTCGACGCTGCCCTCGTCCTCGCCGACGATCCGGTCGAGCAGTTCCACGTCCATCGTGAACTTCTCGCGCGTCGGCGGTAGCGTCCCGGGTTCGCCCGCGACCTGGCCGGCCAGCGCGTCGCCTTTCGTGAGGCTCGGGTCGAGTCCGGTCCCGATACCGCAGAGGCCGCCGGGGCGGACCTCCTCGACTGAGCGGCCGCCGGCCTGCAGCGAGCGGATCTCTGTCGTAATCGGTTGCCACTCGGAGGAACCGCCCTCCTCGACCTCGCGACCGGGACGCAGTTCGAGTTCCTCGCCCGTGGCGAGTTTGCCCTGCACGACCGACCCGCCGACGACGCCGCCGGAGAGGTCCTCCCAGGTCGTACCCGGGCGATTGATGTCGAACGAGCGCGCGGCGAAGAGCCGCGGGGACTCCGTCTCGTCGCGCTCGGGAGTCGGAATCTCCCGCTCGATGGCGTCGATGAGGAGGTCGATGTTCACTTCCTGTTGCGCGCTGACGGGGACGATCGGCGCATCCTCGGCGACGGTGCCGGAGACGAACTCCTTGATCTGCTCGTAGGACTCGACCGCGCGCTCGCGGTCGACGAGGTCGATCTTGTTCTGTGCGATGACGATGTTCTCGATCCCGATGATGTCGAGCGCCATCAGGTGCTCTTCGGTCTGGGCCTGTGGGACGTCCTCGGTCGCGCTCACGACGAGCACGGCCCCGTCCATAATGGCCGCGCCCGAGAGCATCGTCGCCATCAGCGTCTCGTGGCCCGGCGCGTCGACGAACGAGACCGTTCTGAGTACCTCTGTCTCCTCGCCGTCCGGGCCGGTCTCGTCGACCGTGTAGCACTCCGGCGCGTCGACGCCGGGAATCTGCCGGAACGTGGCGTCAGCGTACCCCAGTCGGATGGAGATGCCGCGCTTCATCTCCTCGGAGTGCTGGTCCGTCCACGATCCGGACAGCGCCTGCACGAGCGTCGTCTTCCCGTGGTCGACGTGACCGACGAGCCCGATGTTCACCTCCGGTTGTTGTGTTTGTTGTGTCACCATTGACCTCCTAGAGAGTAATCTTGGGAGCAATTCGCCGCGAGCGACTGATAAAGTTGCTGTTCTCTACTCGCTGTGAGAGCATAAATCGTCCGTGAACGGGGCGAAACGGCGTCAGAGGGGTTGAATCGTGTGATGTGGGACCGAACCAATGGGTTGGCCTCCAGCCGCGACGACCGTAGCATCCCCGCGCCGCTTCAATCCGAGAGCGCGCGTTCCAGACTCGTCGCGACCGACCGCGCCTTCTCCGCGGCCGCGTCCGGGACAAGCCCCGCGTCGACCGCCGCGTCGAGTTCGTCGTCGTCGACGCGCTCGACCGTGCCGTCGGGGAGTTTCACCACGTCGACGTGGAGGTCGACGTACCGGATCGCGTCGGGGAAGCACTCGACGGGCGTACAGACGTTGACGTAGGTGCCTTTCGCGTCGCCGTCGGCGCTCCGGTAGACGGTCGGGTACCACCAGCGTCCCTCGCGGAACTTCGTCAGCGCGGTGTCGCCTTCCTCGCGCGGCGTTCCGAGCGCGTCGTACGTGCCGCCCCCCGAGAGCGTCCGCGTCACGGCGATCGTGCCGTCTGCGTCCCAGTCGGTGACTTCCCCCCGACCGAGCGAGAACGCCCGGCCGTCGGGCTTGCCGTGCTCGATCTCGACGAAGTCGCCCTCGACGGGGCCGAACTGCCGGGTGACGACCTCGAACGGGAACTCGCTTCCCTCACCGGAGCCGCACAGCGCCTCCGCGAGATCGACGCCGGCGCTGGCGGATTCGCTCGCGGCCTTCGTCCGGTGGTGCCCCGGCATCGTCGCGGCGACCGCGCGGCGGGCGTCGTCGAGCGCGAAGCGGGACTCGCGGCCAAACCACAGCCAGCGGCCGGTCGTCGGCGCGGCGTGGAGGCCGGTCTCCGTGTCGTCGGACTGAGACGCCTCGCCGAGCGCCTCCGTGAGCGCGTCCGTCCGATCGACGGCGCGTTCGAGCGCGGCTTCGAGCGCGTCCATATCGGCGCGGGTGGCGGCGTGGGACCACTCGATGCCCCAGCCGTCGGGAACCTCGACCGAGAGGAAGTCCGTCATTCCGGCGAGTTCGCGCCCGGCGGCGTCGTCGCGGGTGTCGACTGTGACGCCGTCGCGGCCGCGGACGAGCGACGCGAGGCCGCCGTCGGCCCGGATCTCGGTCCCGAGTTGCGCGCGGTGGTCGACCCACGGCGGCGCGCTCTCGCGGACCTGCACGCGGACGGCGTCGCCCTCGTCGACGTACTCGTCGGCGTCGCTGTACGGGAGGAACCCCTCGGCTCTCCCCAGATCACAGATCGCACCGGAACCGAGCGTGTCCGTCACGCGGGCGTCGAAGATCGCGCCCGGTGGCGTCGGGTCGTCCCACGCGAACGTGTCGCGGCCGACCGCCCGGAGTTCGCCGTCGACGGTCGCGACGGCGTCGGCGTCGCCGTGGACGCCCACTCCTTGCCGGTCGCTCGTCGTCGCGACCGTCACCTCGTGAGTCGCGTCGCCGAAGTCGGCGTCGAACCGCTCGCGGATCGGCTCGGAGGCCTGGACGACCGCGTGGCCCGCGTCCAGGAGTAGATGCGTGACGGCGGTGGTGTAGATGCCGCGGACGCGGACGTTCGCCACGTCGGTAGCGTCGTCTCCGGCCGTGTCGGCAGTGGCATCGTTGGCAGCCGCGCCGGCACGCTCGCCCCCGTTCTCGTCGTCGCTCATCGGCGCAGATCCTCCGGCCGGCTCATCGCAACGCGTCCTCGTCGTGCGCGAACCGGACGCGATCGTGGACGGTCGGTCCGAGCGAGAGCTCGACGACATCCTCGGAGAGAATGCGGCCGTCCTCGACCGGAACGCCCCAGGTGTCGAAGCGGAGGTACCCGCGGAGGTCGCTCCCGTGCGTGAAGAGATCGAGGAACCCGACGTCGTGTTCGTGGATGTCGTCGGTACTGTGTGCCTTCTCCATATCGGAGTAGACGACGTCGCACTCGAAGAACTCGCGGAGGTCGGCGGCGTCGCGCTCGACGGCCGCCGAGACGAGCTGTGACGCCTCGCGGATGTCCTCGCGAGAGAGTCCGACGTCCTGCAGCGCAGCCTGTGTCCGCTGGTCGAAGTGCATCGGTACGCGTCGCTAGGAGCGGGCGGGTTTTGAATCCAGCCTGTCGGCCTCGCAGGTGAGTGATACTCGCTGTGGGCTGCCACGGGCCGAAGACCTTAGGTAGCGGGGTGTGAAGCCGCCGGCGATGACGAGGAGACGGGATCCGGTCGAGGAGGCGTCCGATGGCTCGCAGGACCTCTACGACGTCGCGACGTGGGAGGAGCGAACGCTGGTCGACAGAGCCGCAGCGCTGATCTGGCGGGTCGTCGCCGGATCCGCCCGCCTCGCCGTGGTGTTGTTCGCGTTTCTCCTTCTGCTCGGGATCGGCGGGTTCGCGGCCTTGACCGATCCGCAGACGGGGCTTCTCACGGTCCTCTCGGCAATCCCCGCGATCGGGCTGGCGGCGTACGTCTACTCGACGGACGTGACATCCAGCGAGCCGCTGTCGCTCCTGGTCGCGACGTTCCTCCTCGGCGTGCTGACGGCGAACTTCGCCGCCGTGCTCAACACCGTCCTCCAGCCGTACTTCCGCGTCCTCGGATTCTTGGGTTCGGCGCTGTTCTTCTTCCTCGTCGTCGGGCCGGTCGAAGAGACCGTGAAGCTCCTGGCCGTGCGGCTGTACGCCTACACCGACGCCCGCTTCGACGCCGTCCTCGACGGGACGGTCTACGGCGCGATGGCCGGCCTCGGCTTCGCCGTCATCGAGAACGCACTCTACATCACTCGCCAACTCCCGAATCAGGGCCTCGATCTCGGGCTCGGACTCATCGGCGCCGGCGGCGGGATCACCGCCGTCCGGGCGCTCGCGGGGCCGGGGCACGTGATCTACTCGGCGATCGCCGGCTACTACCTCGGGCTCGCGAAGTTCAACCCCGGCAAGCGCGGCCCGATCGTCGTCAAGGGAATCTTACTCGCGTCGTTCGTCCACGCGACGTACAACACGACCGTCGGAATCGGCACGGCGGCTATCTCGATCGTGACCGGCTTCACGGGGCTGGCGCCGTACCTGGTCTACGTCATCATTTACGACGGCATCTTCGGGCTCTTCTTGTTACGGAAGATCCGGCGGTACCGGGACAGCTACAAGCGGGCGCACGCGCCGAAAACGACCGAGTCGGACTTCGACTCGGAACTGACCGAATTCGAGTAGGAAAATCCGAACGGCGTCAGTCGTCGCTGAGGGCGTCGGCGTACCCAGACACCATCTGTTCGACGTACTTCGCGACCACGTCGACCTCGACGTGGATCGGATCGCCGACCGACTTCTCCGAGAGCGTCGTCAACTCGTACGTCGTCGGGATGATCGCGACGCCGAAGCGCTCGGGGCCGCGCTCGGCGACGGTGAGGCTGATCCCGTCGAGTGCGATAGATCCCTTCGCGACGACGTAGCGCGCGATCGATTCCGGAAGGTCGAACTCGAATACCCAGTCGTCGCCGACGCGCTCGATGCCCGTGACTTCGGTCGTCGTGTCGACGTGACCCTGTACGAGGTGGCCGTCGAACCGGCCGTCGGCGGCGAGGGCGCGTTCGAGATTCACGCGATCGCCCGCCGCGACTGTCCCCAGATAGGTCTTTTCGACGGTCTCTGCGGCGAGAAACACCTCGAACTGGGCCGGATCGGTCTGGAACGCTTCGACGGTCAGACAGACGCCGCTGACGGCGATCGACTGGCCGTGGTGGAGGTCCGAGTACTCGGCCCCCTCGTCCGGTTCGATGCGGATTCGGCGGCCGCCCTCGTCGTCGGTTGCCTCGACGACGGTGCCCGTCGTCTCGACGATGCCGGTGAACATACTGCTCTCTTGGGTTCAGTTCCGAAAAGCGTCTCGGAACGGTGGTGCGGTCGACGTCGAGGCCGACTACCGGCAGTAACTGTGGTGAGCGCCCCGCGCCGCAAATCCGGGTGGCGGTCCGGAGGTCAGACGACCGACGTAAGAGATGCCATACCATCAGGCGTTGAGCCCTCTCGCGACCGCGCAGACGACCGGCGGGCGGCACCGTCCATCCCGGCGCCGCCAGCGGATCGGTGGGTTTCCAAAGGTCTTTGCCGTTCCCGCCGCTAGGAGTGGTCGATGGACGACGCCGTGCGGGTCCGTGACGCCGCGCACGAGGCGGTCGACGACATCGAGCCCGACCGACTCCGCGAGGTGCTGTTCGATCGCCTCTCTGCTGCGCCGATGACGCCAGCCGTCCTGGCGCTGGTGAGCGCTCGCGCACCCGAAACCGGAGTAGACACCGATACCGATGGGCTCGCAGAGCGCGCCGCCGGCGTGCAGTTGATCTACGAGGGGCTACGGCTCACACGGTCGCTCGCACACGACGAGCCCTGGACGTTGACCGATGAGAACGACGTCAACGGCGACATCGACGCCGACCTCGACGTGCTCGCCGCAGACGTGCTCGTCTCGCGTGGGTTCTACCTGCTGGCTCGGACCGACGCCGCAGACCGCGCGGTCGATGTCGTCCGCGCCTTCGGACGGGATCAGACGCTCAGACGGGGCGAAGGGGCCGACGTCGACGCCTTAGACCGGAACCTCGAAGCCGACGTCTTCGCGCTCGCCGTCGTCGCCGGGATGACGGCCGTCGGGGAGACGCCCTCGCCCGCCGTACTCGAATACGCCTCGGAGTTGGGTCGCGAGTGCGACCGCGGTGGACAGCTCCAGTCGGCCGACGCCGCATTCTCGGAGTCGACGGCCGAGCGCATCGCGTCGCTGTCGGCTGTCGGCGGCGGCTCGGACGACCGCGTGCCCTCTTCTGCGACCGATTCCTGACGCCGGAGGTCGGAGCTGTCGAGTGGTGCCGTATCGCACACGTCACCGCCGGGAATCGAAACGCCTAAAGACGAATCCGCGCTACGGAGAAACGCGCCTGGGTAGCTTAGCGGTAAAGCGCGTCCTTGGTAAGGACGAGACCCCGGGTTCAAATCCCGGCCTAGGCTTCTTCGGCTTCTCCGACTGTTCGAGCCTGTAGCCGCTGCGTCCGGCAGCGATCTTAAATCCCGCTCGCGTTCGCTCCGTACTCGTCGCTACCGATCGGACAGCGTCCGACAAAACGAGTCGAATTGACCGGCCGATCACGCGCTCGTCGCTCGTTCACACTTTACACACAGCGTGCTGTCGTCCTCCTTCGGTACGACGGTTCCGCAGCGAGGACAGCGAAACCGGGTGTGCGTGTACTCAGTGTGGGATTCGATCGGCGTTAGTCCACTTTTCGAGGACATACTACCGTAGACAACACACTTCCCCAAAATACTTCTGGATATACGCATACATATTCCTAATATCAGTGGGAGACTGAGCGAACGGGAGCGTGCGCTTTTGGAATAACCGAAAGTAACTGCCGAAAAAGTGAACGGAACAGATCGAGAGCGAATTACTGGAAGTCCTCAACGAACCGGGCCGGGAGTCGGTCGACGAAGTGCGGAGGGAGCGCGTCGACGGCGATCTGGGCGACGGTCACCATCGGCTTGCGCAGGAGGACGTACACTGCAGAGATACCGACAGCGACGAAGACGGCGGTCTCGACGACGCCGTCGAAGGCGTACACCGCCGGGACCGCGAACACGGCAGCGGCCAGTAGGTCCTCGGGCGCGCCGTCGTAGCGGATCCAGCGCCGCGGACGGATCCAGCGGCCGTGGTAGTGGCTGTAGACCGCTCGTTCGGAGGTCCCGAGCCACGGTTTCAGCTCCAGTCCGCCGCCGAGCGCGTCCATCCCGGAGTGGAGCGCCGCTGCAGCGAGGAACAGCGCGGCAGCGACGGTGGGCGTCGTGGGAACGGCGACAGCGACGGCTCCGGCGACGGCTGCCGCGGCCGTGAAGTACACCGGGAAGTGCAGCGTCCGCCGGTGGCCCGCATAGAGGTCGAAGTCGGGGAACAGCCCACCGAGGGCGGCGGCAGCGATGGGGATCGACGAGGTTCCAGCGGCGCTCTCAGGGAAGAGCACGCCGACGAGAACGGCGAGCACGACGCCTGCGAGCGCGTGCGTGGTGGCCATCATCATCGGTGCATAGGGCGATGAGCCCTAAGACCGTTGCGTGTATCTCGATACCATATCTGTTGGTACAAGAAGGTCAGAATACCTGCCGGGCTTTTTGCCACGGACCGTCTAGGAGGGGTATGTGGCTGCCATCCCGTTCGGAGGCGGCGAGACAGGCAGCCAGCGGAATGCGGATGAGCGTCGCCATCATCCTCGGATACGGCATCGCGACGCGGAACCTCAGCGTCATCATCAACGCCGTCGTCGCACTGGCAGTCACGTACCTCCCGGCGCTGTTAGAGCGCGACTGGGACGTTCGCCTCTCCCCGGAACTGACGTTCGTCGTGACGCTCGCCGTGTCGTTGCACACGCTGGGAATGGTCGGTCTCTACGAGGAGGTCTGGTGGTACGACCACCTGACGCACACGCTCTCGGCGATGCTCGTCGCGGCCGTGGGCTACGCCGCGACGCGGGCGATCGACCTCCACTCCGAGGAGGTCTCGTTCCCGCCGCGGTTTCTCTCGTTGTTCTTGCTGCTGTTCACGCTCGCACTCGGCGTGTTCTGGGAAGTGCTGGAGTTCGCGGCACGACAGGCCGCAGCGACGCTCGGGATCGAGGCCGTCCTCGTCCAGTACGGACTCGAAGATACGATCCTCGATCTCGTCTTCGATACCGTCGGTGCGATCCTCGTCGCGCTGTTCGGAACCGAGCGCCTCACCGACCTGGCCGAGACGCTGCGCGAGCGCCTTTCGGTGTGACCGGGTCTACGCTTTTGTACTCTGAGTGTGTTACGTTGTCATATGACGTTCATTATCGTTGGGTACGGACGAGTGGGCGCGCGGACGGCTCGGATTCTCCACGAGGAGGGCCACCCGGTCGTAGTCGTCGAGAACGACCCCGACAAGGCCGACCGGGCCCGCGAGGCCGGATTCGAGGTCGTCGAGGGCGACGGCAGCAACGAGTCGGTGTTGAAGCGCGCCGGCGTCGAGAACGCAGTCGCGCTCGGCGGTCTCACCGGCGACCCGAACACGAACTTCGCCGCCTGTATGATCGGCAAGCAGTTCGGGTGTCGGGTCGCGATGCGGATCAGCGAGGACTACAGAGAGGAGATCTACGAGCGGTACGCCGAAGACGTCGACGAAGTCATCTACCCGGAACGCCTCGGTGCGGCCGGCGCGAAGACGGCGCTGCTCGGCGGGAGCTTCAACGCCATCGGCGAACTGACCGAGCAGTTGCGGCTGACGACGGTGACGATTCCCGAGGACGCTCCGGTGGTCGGACAGAAAGTCAACGACGTCGACCTCGACGACTTCGGCCGCGTCTACGCACACGGCCGCGACCGGGAGCCGATGACGATTCCGCTCCCGGGGACGGTCATCGAGCCCGGTGACCAGTTGGCGCTCGTAGTCGAGGAGGACGGCCTCGAACGGATGAAATCGGCGCTTCTCGGACCGGACAGCGCAACTGCGTAGTCGACACTCAGAGTCGAGAGCCGTATGCGTCGTCGCGGGGGACGACGACGCCGTGTACCGGGGTGCAACGTCCGCGTGTTGGGCGCGCGGTGGGAGGATGGGAACTGATTTGGCCGTCAGTGCGCGCCCAACCGTGTGCTCTTTCGTACCACACTTAAAACCGCGTCAGACGGCAGGCAGACTTGCGGCGTCTGACGCCCGAATGCGGCGACAGAGTCGTCGTACTCGCTCCGCTGGATCTCGGATCGTAGAACGGCAGTTTCGACGCGGCTTCGGGGCCGAAGCCGACGTGAACGCGGAAGAACAGCGCGTCTTAGCTGCGCGCGTAGCCCTGGATGTACGCACCGATGAACATCCCGGCGAGCGCCCAGAGGATCGTGACGTTACCGACGCCGAGGCTGGCGTAGGCCGCGCCCGGGCAGATACCGGACAGTCCCCAGCCGACGCCGAAGACCGCGCCGCCGATCAAGACGTTCTTGTCGAACGGCTTCAGCCGGCGCTCGTACCGACTCCCGGTGAGCGGCGCGCTGTCGCGGATCCGGGGCAGCGCCCAGAAGGCGATCCCGGAGACGATCGCCGCGCCGAACATCACGAACGGCAGTCCGAGGTCGTCGAACTGGAGGAAGTTCAGCACGACTTCCGGCCGCGCCATATGACTGAACCCGAGCCCGAAGCCGAAGATCAGCCCGCCGACGAGAATCAGCGGGATGAACAGCGGATGTCGGTCGCTCATGGGCTCACCCCCAGCGCAGCGACGATCTGCGCCGTTATGATCGCGACGAGGAGGAACGTTCCCACGCCGGCGAGTGACGTCTTCGACGCCGAGCCGACGCCACAGACGCCGTGACCCGACGTACAGCCCTTACCGATTCGGGTCCCGATCCCGACGAAGATGCCGCCGACGAACAGCCGCCACGGCTGCACCGACGTCGTCCAGAGCGTGATGCCGGCGAATTCGTACAGTGTCCCGGTCGATCCGGGTTCGTAGAGCGATGTCGAGATGAGCCCGGACTGGACTGTCGCGGCGAATGCCAGTGCGCCGAGGATGATGCCCAGCGTGAAGACGACGCGCCAGTTCCGCGAGGAGACGTACTGCTGGAACCGCGATTGGCCCGAGAAGTACGACAGCGTCGACTCGAGGAACGTACTCGCGCCGGCCGGGATGCCGGTGCCGATATAGATGACGACCACGCCGAGGCCGACGAGGAATCCCCCGACTGCGTAGCGGCTGATCCCGTTCGGGAACAGCTCGGCGGCCATCTGTAGTGGAAGTGGATCTGTTACCATTTCGTATATTTTAGAGTCGTATTGATTTAGGGTCGTCTGTCTCAGTCGTCAGCGAGCGATTCCTGGCTGGCGGCGCAGTTGTTGGGGCCGAGTTCCAGTGAGAAGGCTTCCTCGTCGTCGGCCACGTTTTGGCCGAGGTTCGTCGCGATGATGTCCTCGTAGTTCGCCGG
>Ga0207719_100417_pt1 | contig 25692 bp, 23 predicted proteins | sample A23P1SouthBayCA_2_FD_187279 | JGI IMG/M metagenome (GOLD analysis project Ga0207719, IMG submission 187279) | Aerobic enrichment media microbial communities from Eden Landing Ponds, California, USA - A23 P3 (3) (SPAdes) | ecosystem: Environmental > Aquatic > Marine > Unclassified | place... | reverse complement strand
ACTGCCACGAGGCAATCTCGCTGGAAGGCCCGGAGGCTGTACCACTGTTTGCCGTGCTCGACGTCGGGGCGTTCCAGGTGGCCGCCGTCGGTGCGGAGGTCGGTGTCCGTGTCGTCTTCCGGGTACGCGGGCGCGTGCTCGTCACACGCGAGGGCGTTCATCGGGCGCTCGTCCGTATTGTGATCGTACACGTACAGGACGACCGCGGGCTTCCCGCAGGGGCCCTCCGGAGTGAGCCACAGATCACACGTAGTGTCTGCGGGCGCAGCCACGACGTCGTCCACGTCCGGGGGCGCGCGACCGCCGTCCGTGAGTGGTTCGCGCGTGGGCGTCTGTCCGCGGTATCGACAGCCGACGCAGACGCCCTCGTGGAGGTACTTCCGGGCGATGACGTCACCACAGCGATCACAGCGGCGCTCTGGATCCGTCTGGGGATCGGTGAACGCCTCGAAGGTGTCGGCGATCTCTTCGCCGCCGTCCGGGACGAGCGTCGAGTCGTCTCGGTCGGCACTGACGGCGTCTGCATCGGCCGCTGCGAGCCGGCCCGCGAGCCCACGCCGCCCGCCCTTGCGTTGGCGGTCGCGACGCGCGGGCTCGTCGAAGTCCGCGCCACAGTCCGAACAGCGCCAGACGTCCTCGTTGGGATCGATCGTGGAGTTGTGCCGCCCGGGCGCACGTCGGAAGATGTTCTTCGTCGAGCCGCACTCGGGGCAGGCGAGCGTCTGGCCGCCGTCGGTGACGAGGTCTTCGTGATCGAGATCGGCGACGCTGCGGACGTTCGGGTCCGCGAGTTTCGCGGCGAGTGAGTGCGTCGGGCCGTTGTTGAGGTGATCGACGCTCGGGTCACACCACTCACAGAGGCTCGCATCCTCTGGAAGATCTCCGCGCGTGGTGGCTTGCCAGTCGGTCTCGGTGCGATCGGCGAAACTGCAGCGCGGTTCCGGGGTGTCGGTGTCGCGTGCGCGCAGATGGAAGATGTTCTCCGAGCGGTCGCGTTCGAAGTATGGGCTCGTGACGACCACGGTGTCGGCGGTGATCGTCGGCTGTGCTGCTGGGTTCGTGACCGCCTGTTTTTTGGCGGTCCGCGGTGTTTTCGACATTGTCGTACACACGACCCCACAAGCGTCGGCCGAGTCTGGAGCTCGGTCGGCGCGTTTTCGTGGGCGCGCCGAATCCGCTCGTAGCGTCGCATATAGCTACCATTTGGTTGCGGTCACTTAACCATTGCTCTGGAGCATACTATATTGGTTCTACAGAACAAGGATATGAGTGCGCCCAATTTTTGCCGTTGAGCAATAGATAATACTTCAATGGCTAATCCTGGCCCCGAGCGTGAGGCAACAGACGAAAAAATATTGACTGCGATCCGTAACCACTACGCTCCAGCTGTCGGTACATCTGATATCGCAGAGAGACTTGATGTATCCCGGCAAACGGTCGATTTACACCTACGCGATCTTTGGGAGGAAGGATTAGTAGATTCTACCAAAGTCGGACGCTCTCGAATTTGGTGGATCACGAGCCAAGGTAAACGAGAAATATTCGAGGAGACAGAAGATTGACTGAGGTTGCGCTATGACAGCTATCCATCTGTCCACCAAATCGCTCCCCTTCCTGGCTTGTATTTCCTGATTTCTCCTTCTTGATAGAGTCGTTCTAGCCTCCTGTGAACTCCCTGCCTCGACATTCCGATCTCTTCTGCAACCTCTGTTGCTGTAACAAACGGCCTGCCCCATCTCTGGCTTGCATTTTCTATAATTTCTGTGAGCTTAGCGTCTGAAACTGTTGGCTCTGGTCCACGTGTAGCCATTACTACTCCATTATTTGCTCTGGAGCAAAAATTTTATGGTGCTCTGAAGCAAGTATATGATAGACACAATCAGCTCTCATCGGGTGATTTCTTCGCAGAAACGCCCGCCTGCTAGAACAGGCGAGCCGGGCTGTGTCTGCACCAATGAGATCGACAACTAGCCCATCGCCGACTAACGGCGACACGACTCAAGAACGTACCGAACACGAACGCATCACCGACGTCCGCGACCTCGACGTCGGCGACGAGATTCTCGTCGGCGATCGCGTCAAGCCGATCGTCGTCGACGACCACGGCACCCGCCCCGTGCAGACCTTTCAGGGTGAGCGCACGCAACACGCGGTTGAAGCATCTGGTGAGTGGTCGGACGCCGTTTCGGTGCTATTGGTGAACCGTATCGATATGGGCACTGGAGAGCGCCGCAGCGAGATTTCTGTGGACTTGGGCGCGCCCGAACCGGTCTGGAGGGTCTCAGAATGAGTAGTCGTTCCGACGCTGACCGGGCTGTCTACGAGTTCGAGGCCGACGTCGCGACGTTGCTACTAACGGATCCCGTGCGGAACGCGCGTCGCGAGCGACTACTGGAGGGCCGACGATGAGCGCGCAGACGCCCGCGCGGATCTACGGTGGCAGCTGCGCTGGCTGCGGACGATTGCTGGTGCGTGGACCGTCGGATCCCGAACTGTGCGTGCGGTGTCAGCGCGAACGCCGAGAGGTACAGCGATGAGCGAGTCCCCGAAGGCTCAGGCCTTGATGCATCTCGCACAGGCCGCGACGCGGGCGGAGAATCCGGACGCGCAGGCGCATATCGAGGCTGCTCTGCAAGAGATCGAGGAGCTGCCGTGGCCCGAGCAGATCGAGTGTCCGAATTGTGGACGGCGGGGATTGGTCGGGCAAATTGCTGTGCACGAGTGCTAATGAGCCGTCTGAACGACTATTCGGCGACTAACAAGGCTGCCGCAAACCTCTACAACCCCTAGGAGAAACAGATGGCCGATCCACCGATGGGAAGCTCGAGCCGTAACCCGACTCCACGCCGTGGTGAGACCGACAGTTCAGGTCCGATCACGGATTCACCCTCGAAGCAAGTGATGCTCCACGCCGAGCGGAAGGACCCCGTGGCGATCTCCGAGGTTATTACTGGGACCGACGACACGACGATCCCAGTCGCACTCACCGTCATCGAGCGCCGAGAGACGTACTTCGGGCCAGAATTACTCTTGATGCGGGACGACGGACCCAACTACAAGCTCACCGCTCCAGGGCCCGATTATTACCTCCTCCTCTGGAAAGCACAGACCGACGACGAAGGATTCTGTCACGGATGGAAGCAGATCGCCGAAGTGAAGGCTGAATTCGGCGACGACCTGCCATCCTACGATATCTGCCCGGAGTGCGACCAGCCGATCAAGTCAATCCAACACGAACGGGCGTCGCTTTTCGGGCAGTGTAGCGGAGAGTGGGCCTAAGCCTAGGCCTCGTAGGCTTCTCGAACCGCCTCTAACGAGTCAATCTCGTTTGCCCCGATTCCGTCTTTTGAACGGAGGACATCCCGCGCATCACCACGCTGCAGAGCCGTTCGCAGATCTTGGGTTGCCAACGACATCTGCTCGGCGTTAAACAACGCTCGAATCCGATACGGCGGTTCTTCCCGCTGCCGAAGCCGCTGTTTGATACGGTCAAGGTTGAGGGCCGTATCCGACGGGAAGTGCCGATCGATATCCGACAGCGTACATTTATGATAAACGTACTCGCCGGTATCGAAGGTGTCGAAAGATGTAGGTTCGTTCCGCATTCGTTCCTGTATCTTTCTAATATCCTCTTCGGGCATCCGCAACCCGATGTGATTCTCACCGAGGATATCGAACCCGTGTGCCATCGTGATGAAGTCCTGCGCCGTAGGCGAAGCCTTCGAATCGTGGTTTTTCGTCCGATCGACATTAACCGCGTAGGTGAGCACTCGATCGGCGAGCCCCTCGTCTGTGATTGCTCCCAGGAATGGCTGTAGGAACTCCGAAACTTGTCGGTTCGCTGTCGCCGTGCGGTCATCGAAGTTCGCACAGAAGGCTCTGATTCCTTCGTCCCGGTATTTGTCGAACAGGATTCGATTACACTCCCACGGCAGTCGAACTGGAAGCATCCCCATCAGGGGCTGTTCAACATCGAGGTCGCTAGCTACCTCCAAGAATTTCTTGATGTTCTTCCTGAGGTTCTCGAAGGCGAGCGTATTGATCGGGCCCGCATCTTGCTCGTCCTTGGCCGCTTGTCGGGCAAGGTCCGCCATCAGCGGGGCAACGATGATGTCGGAGTATGTATCGAGCTGATCGACAACCCACCGCAGGTCACCGCGACGGAGCTCGTTAGTTTCAGTGTATCTTAGGATGACGACGTTGAGTTCGCCATCCTGTGCTTTCTGAAGTGGATCGGTGAAGTTCTCCAAGAAGCTTTCATTCGTCCCCCGACGGGCGTCTTGGATCTTCGAGGCGTCAAATTGGGCGTAGATCTCGTTGATACCGCGCGCCCGTTCAACGACTTTGTCGGATCCGGAAATCTTCTCGATCTCAACGGCTTTAGCGGGAGTATCGACTCGCTTCGAGCCGATCACGATACTCTTGTGGGCCATTGCACCGACGTCGCCGGTGCGGTGTGGGTTAATTTGCAGATTAGCCATCTAGTGGCTGTAAGTTTCGAGCCTGTTTCGACAGATTCGTTAGTGCCGTACCGAACCCAACACCTGCAGGCTCTGCACAGGTCTGTGAATTAGTTTCACTCCACCCACAGTTACTAAGACTCTTCCAGTCTACTACAGAGGTGTAGTTAGGTGCTGACTGGAGGCTGACACTGGGTGCAGTTTCGTCCCGACCGCGCCAACGGTCGGGCACCGATTCTGACAGTTCAATAGTTTCGTTACCTGTCTTTACTCTCATTTCACTGGCAGGATTATTAAAGGTACCGCGAGCTTAGTGAAAGTGAAAATTGAGTCTAGCCGGCTCCTAACCTTCGAAGGTGCGACCTCCTCAGACATTGATGGCGTTTATGTATCTGGTGGTATCGGCAATTATACTGATTCTAATATAACTGACCACCTACACGTCTCGAATACGTCGGAATCTGAAATTAGGGTTATTCTCTGAGCCGCGCGGACGAAGTGTCGTAGAAAATGAGCGAACCGGCTGTCGTTTATTCGGGGTGTGCGCTGTGCCTCGGGGCTCTACTCTTTACTGTTGTCTGAATCACCGTCAGAGCGTGTCTTGTCTGAACCTTCACTGTTGAAGATCGGCTGCCCGTCAAGGGTTGGGCCTTCGTCGGCACTCGGCTCCCCGGCGTCACCGCTCTCTTCATCACTCATACGATGGCATTATACAGCGATTCCAACTTAAAGGCTCGCAGAGCGTTGTGAAAGTGGATTTCTACTCGTCGTCGTCTTCGTCCACTTCCGGAAGGAGCCGTGGCCCTTTGACTACTTTCTGGCCCTCTAACACGATTTCATCTTTTTCATCACGCTTGGGGCGCTTCTCTCGAGCCTTCTCTGCGACCATACCTTCGCTTGTGACTCCAGCCCAATAAGACTATGTCGACCCGAAGACAAGATCGATGATCTTTGAAAATCGGTCCGATAGCCGCTCAAATATCTGGCTTCCAAGCGGAAGACGTGGGAAAAACAACAGAACCAGTTGAACTAGCGAAAAAAGTGACACGCCTACGAGTAACTGCCAGATACTCGTTTTTGGGAAATACATCCCCCACACGATTCCAAGTGCGTAGTAACCCATCTGCAGGAACAGGAATAGGTGACTCCCGAAGAGCGCCATACTGTCTCGCCGATTTGACTGGGCATTCTGCCGAATCCATCGGGGATAGTTGCGCACCAAAATCTCCAACCACTCTTCTTCGTCGAATTTCTCCTCTAAATGAAGTTCGAGATCGTTTGGGCCAGGACCGGTCTCAGTCCGTGTACTGGTGTAGGCCCAAATCGCGGAGACTATCGAGAACCCAGAGCAGACCACTCCTATACCCATAATCGGGTTAATGAATGTTTGAATTGAGGGTGTGCTCTGATTTCCGACTATAATGGAAGATATCGTGAGTAGCAGCCCCAATAATAGAATATTCAGGCGAAGTGAATACGCCGCCTTATCATCGACGTCGTCGATCGCGTCGATCTGATGATCGATGACAGCTCGTGCTTCCTCGTGCGTGATCCGAAGTGCTTCAAGATCGTGTTCCTCTTCGAGGTCGTCTTCGGATTTCTGGTCTCTCGATTCACCACTCTCTCCCATCTGGTTGACTAGTTGTCTCGCCTCATCCGATAAAATAGCTGGCATATTTACCCCCTGTGTGCCAGACCTGAGTACAACGGTGCTTTGAGTACCTAGTCACCAAGGGAATAATTCTACTTTCACTTCGGTATACAGTCATTTTTCACCGAGTCTATCTATGGGTCAGCTGTCAGGTGATTAATTATGTCACTACCCGATTCAGTTGATTCAGAAAAAGAGCGCAGAGTAATTCTGGATGGGTTTGACCCTGTTGAGGTGTTGAATGGGCTGCCTCAAACTGTCTTCCCGGTCACAGCACAGGTTGAACTGAGCCGGTCGTCTGGGACTGATATTACAGACACCACCTTCCGGCCGCCTGAGTACCCGGTCCCATTGCGAAAACCGATCGATGCGCCGTACATCCCTCCCACGACCATCCATTTCGACAACCCAGCTGAACGCCCCCCCGACCGACAATCTGCGTGGAAACCCCGTGAGTTCGTCGACCGATTCGAGGAGGTGCTTACCCACCTCGAGGAGGAAACCGGTACTGATCCAGATCGTACCTCACTGGCCGGCTTTTGCGCCGTCGAAATCCCGCCACGGTATCTGACTTCAGACTCGGGACGCCCGGTCGCAAAGCCGGCGCTCTACGAGGAGGAAGGCGAGATGACGATGCTGTATTTCCAGCAGTCATCGGGCTTTACGGCACATATGGTCCGTGAAGAGCTCGGTGATGCACTTCCTGGCAAGAAACGCTCACCACTTCAACTGACTCGTATCGACGAGGTCGTCGCAAAACCGTCACGAGCGTCGCGGGATACACGGATGGAGGCAGGACGGGCACAGTACTACACGGAGTCTGAAGCTGAAAAGGCAGGTAAACGCGAGTCAGTCCCAGGAATCTGGAAATTATCGAGTACGACGTACAGCGGCGATAGCGCCCGTCCACTCGACGGCGTGCTTACGGATCTTGACCAGTTTGCGCCGGCCTTCGCCGACGCAGATCTCCTCAAGCACGTCACGTTCCGGGGCCGCACGCAAGAACAGGAGAAGTTCTACGCAGAACAGGTGCTGTCTCAGTAGTTCAAACAATGACCTCTGCACAACCCCTCGATCCGTCCGAAGACGAGGCGACTGTACTCTGGAAACAGCCGACCAAAGCAGCCGACTATACAGATTCCGAAGCCCCTGTCGTGGTTATTCCTCGCGGTGGCACTCGCGAGGTGGGCCGCAGCTGCTACCAACTCCAGACCCAGTACGGTGAGTATCTCATCGACTGCGGGCTCAAGCAGGGTGCTGGCTCCGGCGATGCGGTCTCTTTCCCTGACTTTCGCGGGATCGGATCATACGATCTCGATGCCGTATTCCTGACACACGCCCATATTGATCATATTGGTGGACTCCCCTTACTTGAGCACAAGAACAAACTGAGTCGCGATGCGCCGATCGTCTGTACACGACCGACAGGAGCGCTTGCACACCAACTCCTGCACGACTCGCTGAAGATCCACAAAGAGAACGCCGAGAAACCAGGACGTGAACAGCGGTTCACAGAGGAGGACGTCCGGGATGTGCTGGATCGGTTTGAACCAGTTCCGTATGGTGAATATACGCTTGCAGAGTTCACTGACACCGATGGCGAACGCTTGACGCTTGAGTTCGGTGACGCCGGGCACTTACTCGGGAGTGCGTGGATCACTCTTGAGACCGTTGGCCGCCGTATCCTCTTCTCAGGCGACCTCGGAGGGAGGTCACAGCATCTCCGCGACATCCAGACACCTCCATCGGTCGATACGCTGTTTTTGGAATCCACATACGGCAATCGGACCAACCACAATTCGTTCGGTGATGCGTGCAACACACTCGTTCAAGAGGCGATTGACGCGGCTCGATTGGGAATCCCGGTGCTCATCCCGAGTTTTGCTGTGGGGCGCGCCCAAGAGATTATGCAGGCCTTCAAGCGACGACTCCAGCAGTTCCCCGATGATGAGATTGCAGATCTCGAAATCATCTACGATGGGATGGCGACCGAAGCGACCGACATCTACCACGCCTTCGCTGTCGGTCAGTATGTCGCGGAACCGATCAACAAACACCGTGCTAATGCAGGTGATACGGAACCGTTCACACCAGAGTGTGCTTGGCGGCCCTCGACACCTGACGAGCGGTACGATATCTTCGATGGGGAGTCGGCACCAATTGTTATCGCGCCCTCAGGGATGCTGACTGGTGGGCTGTCGCCAGCGTACCTGCTGGAGATGGTGAAGAACTACGATGAGGGACGAATCATTTTCACGGGCTATCAGGCCGAAGAAACACTCGGTCGAGAACTGCTTGAGGCCAGCGGGGACACGGCTGAGTTGCAGGTCAATACACGCCCGCTGACCAACATCGATGACGCAACCGCCTACAGCCGTATTCGTGCTTCTGGGGATGGCGATGGATTCACTATCGATGTGCCAACCGACTGGGTACGGTCCGTCTCGCTGAGTGGTCACGCTGCTGCAAATCGACTGTTAGAGTTTGCCCGAGATGCTGATCCCCGGCATATCTCGTTGGTCCACGGCTCTTCGGAAGCACAACGCAAATTCCGACCGTTCTTGACCGACAATACAGATGCGAATCTGGTGTCCGCGACCCGCATAAGCTATCCAATCCCAGCGAATCCCGATCTGGTTACGGACGAAGAAACGGCACAGGCTCAGTCCGGGGATGAAGATGCCACCGACCGCTATGAGATTGACACGCACCCGGAAACGCTCGAGGAACGTGTGGCGGCGCTAGAGGAGATCGTCGACGCGCTTGCGGCTGATGTCGCAGCGCTCCGGAATGCCCACGAGATAGACGGGACTGACCAGAACTGAGTGCATTCACTCGTCCATCCGCTCTGTCGGGCTGGCTCTGCCGAATCGCTTGAGTAACTCAAGTAACTCCTCGCGATAGGCTTCGTCGAGTCGTTTTACTTCATCAGCTCCGTCACGTGTGAGCGTCCAGGCGGTCTTTCGCTGGTCCTCTACGCCGAACTTCTGTCGCTTCCCAGTATAGAAGGAATCGTATTCGGTATCCACTGTGACGTCGCTCAGCCGCTGGAGTAGGTCCTTCTGTTCGAGTCGATTAGCAGCGTGGCGGACTGTCGATGCTGCGATTTCGTCGTCTGCCCCCTGCTGTTTCGCTGAGAGCTGTGCCCACTGACTCCCGTGTTCACGTACGACCCCCACGTGTGACGTCAGTTCGTCTGTCGTGAGTATTTCTGTGTTGTACCCGTCTGTGACTAGTCGATTGAGGATTGCCCGCTCAACGTAGCCTGTCGTGTGAGGTTGGGCTTGGTCCATCTGTTTATGTGAAGAATACTGGGCTAACTATTACACTTTTCTGTGTAGTCTCAAGCCGTATTATTCACATTATTGTGTGTATTCTATATGACAAAGTTCACGGAAACTACTCCACCAACGATCAGAATACGTCGAGATAGTCTTCGATCACGTCCCGCTCATCCTCGGTGAGGTTGAATAGATCGTACACCGTCTCATCGATCTCCGCCTCGAGGCCGTCGATGCTCGTCTCCGCAACTGTCTGCCGATCGGCTTCCAATGCTGCGACGAGCGCTTCCACCCCAGCCTGTGATCGCGGAATTGGAATCGTCTGCTCTTCTCCCTTCTTCATATTCCGCCCGCCGACGGCAGCGTGGACGTACTGCGCTCGAAGCTTCTGCTCTTCACGGTCGCCCCTGTCCATCAAGGGGTCAGTGATCTCGTCAGAACGGCCAGCTGTGACTGCGAACCGTCCATCTGTCTTCTCTTGGATCTCGGCCTTCACTGGGTAGCGACGAGTCTGCCACTCGTAGTCGATGTATCCGAGATCACCGTCGAACTCTCCGAGATACGCTTCGGGGAACCGTTCGGTCTTATTCTCTAAATCAAGTGTAGTCACGATTTGATCTGCTCGCGATCGGATCGTGTCAAATGAAGACGCCTCGTCGTCTGTGATTGTGGGCAACTGTTCTAGGTATTGCGCCCGATATTCGTAGAACCCTCCTGCTTTGACAGTTGTAATGTGCTTGAAATAGAAATCGAGAGGCTTCGAATTCAATTCAGCAGCGACAACTTCGGTCAGTTCATCAATTTTGGGTAGAAGTTGGATTCCGTATGCGGTTTTGAAGTACCAGACTCCGACAGCGTCTACCATAAAGCGCGCATTCTCAGATATGTGTGCGCCGATGGCCTTTGGTCGTTCAAAACGGTCGTGACTTTTTGGATAAATAAATCCGTACCAGTCGTCACGACCCTCCATTCGACCCCCTTCACGTCCTTCAAGCGTTTCTCGGTGATCCTTGAAGTACTCCCAGGTGAGAGGTAGTTCCTCTTGCAGATATTTTTCAGAGTAAAGCTCGGATTCTAGCTCACTGTTCTCATCCTCTTCAATGTTATATGGTAGAATCACGTGCTGCCCCGACCAGTCAGCCTCCCATCTCCGGATATCCTTTCCGTCAAGCCAAGGACGGAGCAGATCTGTCTCAATCTCGTATTCTCGATCTCCGCCCGACGGGACAATACGAACCGTTTCGCCCTCATCTTCAGGTTCGATCCGACCTGCGTTCACCGGAGTTACGACATACACTTTGTTCGCACTCGTTTGAGTGCCCGCGAACACAGAATCTGTTATCTCATCCAGTTTACTGTCGCTTTCACGTTCCAACTTCCGGAATACATCCAACTCAGCCGGTGGCATCATTGACCAATAACCATCTCCCAACTCGCCTTGGGGGAAGTCGAAGACGTCGATGAACTCATCACCATACCCCGGCTCGCCCCGATGATCACGGACGGCGGCGACGATCTCCTCGTCGAGTGCCCGTCCCGAATCCTCGTCGACGTTAGCCTTCACCCGGACACATCGGATCTGGTTTTCATCACGGGTGGCTTCATCCGGTTCGTCTGCTGCAATGACGATCGCTGGGTAGTTGGTTGCGTCCTTGAATACACCCGAATCGCGGAAGTCATACACTTCCTCGAGAGCGGCATCTCGACGGAGCACCTGACGTAGTCCCTCTCCGTAGTCGGTCACCATAAACTGATTCGGCGTGATGTATCCGAGCGTCCCGGTCCCCTCTTCGAGCCAGTCGAGTCCCCGCTCGTAGAAGGGACAGTACAGGTCGTAGTTTCCAGTCGTCGACTCGTACAGCTCGTCGAGGACCGACTTCTGCTGATCGGGGAGGTTCTGGATCCGGACGTACGGTGGGTTCCCCACGACGTACTGGTACTGCATATAGTTCTTCACGACGAGCGCGAGCACGCTGTCCTCGAACATTTTGAACAGGCGTCCGTCGCCGTGGTCCTCCCTGAGATACCGAACTGTCGCTAGAATGTCGTTGACGTACGGCTCGAAGAAGTCCTCGACACCGTCGTACTCACGGGTGGTATAGCGATGGATGCCCTCCTCGAGGCCGCCACCGTACTCCCACCAATTCTCGTGCATATGGAACTTGACGACGTCCAGGACACCTTGCAGGGCCGCATAATACTCCCCGAAGTTCCGCACTCCGGCGTTCACCTTCGCCGTATCGTACTTGGGCATCCGGACCCGTTGGACGAGGAACCCATCCTCTAAATCTGTCTCGGCGACGTCGTCGTCATCGACCTCGATCGGGAGCGGCACTGGGATCTTCACGTCCTGGCTATCCTCAGTGATCGAATCCAGCGTCATCTGCGTCTGCCCATCATCTCCGAGATCGATCCCCGTCAACTCACGCTCGTTCCGGAGTGAATCCGTCCGGAAGATGGGTAGTCGACGAATCGTGAAGTCCTCGTTCGTACGCTTGGCCTCCCGATATTCGGGGAGAATGGCGACCATAAACCGAATCTGGGCCATCAACACCGCGAAGGGGTGAATGTCCAGACCTACAATGTGGGGTGTCGTACAGAGTTCGGTAAGGTGGTTGGCCCAATCAGGGTCCTCGTTGTATCGGCGGACGTCTTCGAGATAGCGTTCGACCGCCTCCACGAGGAATGTCCCGGACCCACAGGACGGATCGATGAGTCGCTCCTGTGAGACGCCGACGTTGTAGTCCACACCGTCCATAATGTAGTCGATGACCGGCTGCGGAGTGTAGAATTCCCCGAGAGCCTTGCGTGTCTCTGGGTCGAAGTAGCGCTGATAGAGGTCGCCGAGCGGGTCGCCCTCGATGCGAGAGAAGTCGAACTTCAACACTGCGAAGGAGACGTGCGCAATCGCGCGACTGAATCGCTCGCGGGTGGCTGGACTCACCCGACTGACGTCACTGCCTTCTTTCGCAACGTCACGGAAGCGATTGTACGGGTTCTCGTGTTGGCTGGCCGTTTGCTCACCGTAGCCATCCGTCCACCAGATGAAGATGTCGTCCTCGAAGAGGCTCTGAACGAGCTGGTTGCGCATATCCTCGATCATCCCGTTCGCTGCAACCGGGTAGGCGTCAAGGTCGATCTGCCCACTGAACCCACCGAGTTCATCGAAGTATCGGCGGAGGCCCTTACTGTTCGGGAAGAAGTCGTGATCGTCGGTGGCCTTCGCCAGGAGGAGCCGTGCAAGTAGGGCGTGACCGGACTCCAGGCAGAACATAAAGTCACGAAGCGACTGCTTGCCGTCGATAAAGGGCTCCCACGAATCAGGGGTTTCATCGGGTGCACTCGCGTAGCTGGCTTCCCAGAAATCGTAGGCTCCCTTCACGAACTTTGCCTCCTGCTCGTCGCGGAGTTCTTCAAGTAAGTCCATCATCGCCGTCACGAGGTCGGCGAAGGGGCTGTCTTCCTCCAAGCGGAATGTCTCGAAGAAGTGTTCTCGGCCAAGTTGCCCATCGAGTTCAACCTCGTCGAGGCGATCGAGGAAGGTGGTGACACTCTCTGGAGTCGTAATATCCCAGTCGGGTTTCTGGAGCGCCGCTTCGAGGTCAGCGGCATCACTTGCTGTGGCGTCTGCAAGCGAGATTGTCAGGAGCCGAGCACGTCCCTCGCGGCGATAGAGGTGCAATTGCTCGCCGTTGGTAAGCACGCCGTAGTCAGCTTTGAGTTCCGTCACATAGTGGAAGAGCTGGTCTTTGTGACCCGCAAGATCGCGACCAGTGGATTTGAACTCGTAGACAGCTGTGACCGACTCGTTACTGTCGAGTGTCACGTAGTCCGGGCGACGGTCATCAGGAAGCGTCCATTCGCTACGCAGGTCGTGGCCAGCGCCTTTGTACCCGAGGTGCGTGTAGAACTGCTCGTTGAGGAAGGCGTTTTCCACGTCCTTTTCGCTCATATCTGCATCGAGGCGTGCAGCAATTCCGTGGAGGGAATCAAGAATCGCAGACGAGTCCGACATACCTCCCCCCAGACAGTCAGTTGTCAAAAAGGATGGTATCCGGAGCTCACACACAGCCAGTCTCAGAGCAAACTAGCAGCGATCACCAGGGACTCTGCTCAACCAAGTGAGAACTACTCTCGATGACCGAACGAGCCTGTTCGGTTGTGCGGACGTGCTTGGACCCCGAGAGATGGGTCACCGTAATCCAGTCACGCTCTTGAAGCGGGGTAATGATCTCTCGGTTCACTGTTGGGTAGATATCTTCAGCGGTGGCAGAGCTCTTGTCAACATTCTCGACAGCCGGGAGATCGTTGTCTAAGAGGTAGCCCCCGATGTCTTTGAGTAGCACACCTTTCACGCCATCATCGGGCTGTTCGTCGTGGATGAACCCGAGGACCTCGAGAAGCTGGTAGTCGGGCTCCGTAAACGGGAATGCAGGGAGTGGAACTAGCTCTTCCATTCCCTCACTAACAGCAGACGACGATGGCTCATACTCGTCCGGGAGGACGTAATAGGGCTCTGCACCGGTGATCATACACGCGATCATCCCTGCGATCGCCGTTATCTTCGACCCGGCTGAGACGTTGACCTTGATATCGTCATCCGAATCCTGCGCTCGAATTGTCCGGAGGAGAACGGCCAGCGCTTCGTCGACGCTGAAGAGATCACATTCGATGACGCCGACTTCGATATCCTCGGAAGCAAACGCCTCTTGAATCCGCTCCCGACAACGCATTTCTCGGTCGTTGTCGTCGTTTTGCGGCGCGAGCAAAACCACGCGCTCAGCATCTCGATCAATGGCTGGAAGCGTGATCCGATCGACCTCATACCCCTGCGGTGCAATATGGATCCGCCTGGTAACAGATAGTGTCATAATAATGTGTCTAATAGAAATACTAATATACTAACCGATTAACTCGCTAAGTAGAACCTACCATCCGATTAAAGCAGATTTTAAATCGGTAGAAACGGCGTATTCGCCCAACTCGACCCGAATATCCGACTTGAAGAAATCATATCACCGGTTCGACCATTTATTATCCACGCGCGCGTACAGGCGCGTAGGGAAAGGCTAAACGCTAACTCACTACTTGATGGCAGAAGGTTGCATCGGGGCGCGGCCGTCCCAGCGGCCGGCGTCTGTCCCCGCACTTCGATGCAGGGTGTGCCCCTGAGTTCGTCTCCACATTCGACGCTGGGCATATATCTGCTTCGATCGTGACGGGCGAGAGATATCTCAACACACTACTAAATGTCGAGACGACATCTCACGGACGGAATCGAACAGCAAGCAAACACTGACCTCCGGATCAGCCAGGAACTCACGGATATTGTAGAGTTCCTCATCACCAACGGGTACGTGCCCGGTGGTGACGCAATCAAGACACCCGATTTGGAAACTCAGTGCCCGGCGGCCTCCTACTACCGCGTGACGCGGCTCTACGACGAAATCGGGATGGTCCTGAAATTCAGTCAGGGCCCAGACACCTACCTCATTCACACGCGACTGGATGAGATTGTCAACGGACAGAACGTATCTGGGATGGTCGACACCGAACTTCAACAGATCATCCAACACGCACAGCAGAACCCGGCCGTCCGGCAGGTGATCGGCCAGGCGCGTAATGTTCCGGCCGGGCAGGCCCTCCAGGGCCTCTACTCCGGGAACTTCGCCGAGCGGCGTGACCGACTTGAGCGACTCGTCAACACGATCAAAGGCTCGCACGTGACGCAGGGGAACTACGGCAAGATCATCTTCCGGACGCCAGCAAACCTCTATCGGGCCTCACCGATCGCAGTCCAACTGTACCACAAGTAGGTCTCGCACCTACTCCTCAACACTGAAGAGCTCGTCTATCGCGTCTTGGAAGCAGCCAGTACTACAGTACAGGACTGACCGGTGCTGATCGCCACCGTGTTCGGGGACGCGATGGATGACATACTCGCCCTCGATATCCAAGTCGGCATCAGGCCCGGCCAGCTGCTGTCCACAGTACTGACACAGCGTCACGTCTGCCTGCTGTCCACTGGTGGTCGTCCCGCTACGCATCTCTGCCTGGATCTGTGCGTGTACATCTTCACGTCCCATTCCACGACACCACCTCGTGATTGGACACGCCACCTCCAAAGGCGCTCGGGCGTAGGCGCGAGAAACAGCTCACAGAGCTTCAAACCCTGATACCTCAATAGTGGATGCGTACTCCACACCACCATACTACCCACCAGGAGAATTTAGTGACTGGTCTGTGACAGCTTCACTACAGATGAGTGTCATCGACTTCCCAGACCCACCCGTCATCCGCTGCTACAACAAGCCGGGTATCCCGGCAGCTGTCCAGGCGCGACTCACCGCCGAAGGGCTGTTTGTCGCCGACTACGACTCAGGAAAGTCCCTCGATAGTGCCCAAGTCTCAGATGAGAACCGACGCGGAGCCGCAGGCAACGCGTTCAATCGAATTATCGACATTAGTCACGTCGGTGGGCTGGGGTTGATCCGGACTCCGAACGACGCCGACGAGATCATCACTGTCGGGGAGTGGGAGCCGAACTGTGCCACCTTCCGTACGATCGCTGGAAAACAATTGAAAGGCGTCCAGATGGCGCGCTATGGGCTTGTGACACCCGAAGATCAACACTACGAGGAACCCGATCAAATCTACAGTGGTGGGGGTTCGACAGTCGATATGGCCACGGACAGTGAAGCAACCATCCGTGAGGCGATCGAGTACCTGGATACTCAGGGGCGGCTTCGAAGCCCCTCGACGGCATCACGGTAGATCACCCTGGAAGGCATATTCGAAAGCCGTTCACCTCAAGCACAATCGTGAACGAATATCGGCGTGACCGGTGACGTCGAGGGATATCTCAGACGGAATGTGCTCGACGCTCTTTCGGGCAGCTCGTAACGTCATAATACGCGAGCATCTGTCGATTTCCCGGGTTTCACCCCCTCGTCGAGCAATTTCTCGGCGCAGCGTCTAAATCCGAATCCCGTCGAGCAGTTCGTAACCGCTTCAAAAGAGCCCGACCCGGCTCTAACGGTCTGAGAGGCCGCCAAATCGGGTTGCATACCGCCGAAACCGTCCAAAGGAAAGGCCGGTATGCAATGTGAGGAGACCGGCAACACTCCTCGACGAGCAATGAATGGACCAAACATCACGAGTCAGGGAGCGAAAATGACATCACTCAGATACACAAAGCCGATGTATGGCCATTGGGCGTTATTTTCGGGGGCTTTCTGCGTATGATCTCCTTGGAAACCTACTTCCCGGTGTCGTGGGCCTGTTAGCTGTTCTTGGCATCACTAACAATCCCCCAATACCCCAGACGATCGGCGGGGTCGCCCTCTTTGCTGCGTTCGCGTTCATCATCGGTAGCATCATTCAATCACACGCCTCGCAGGCGGTCGGGGAACCACGATCGTTTGTTCGAACGATGCAGGCAGCGGAAACGGTTCCCAGTCTGCAATATGCAGCCGGCGGCGAGAAGGAAGGTCCCAACGAGAGTGAGGACGATGAGAACACAGGTTTGGATGAGGACGTCGACGCAGCTAGTCTCAAAAATGAATCACTTGCCGAAGTAGCAACGGAGTCAACTGAACAATCACGGCACCCAGCAGCGCAGTATGTACGTAAGGTGACGTATGCACCTATTTTGGTGTTGTATGCACTTGTCGGACCAACCCGAGCGTCGCAGCGTTTGGCGCAGAGCCAGGCGTGTTTAGTGTTGTATACACTTGCCGGGCCAACCCTCTTATGTCGACCACTGAGATGGGGTGAGGAATTGGACGACGCGATTCTTGTCAATCGAATCTGGGAACACCTCGTGGATACGTACGAGATCCCATTCGAGACGGACAAGTACGGCGTGCTGTATCACTTGATGTCGAGTACAATCGATGGTTCCCAGTCACCATCTCGGGCGCTTCGGATGCAAGCCATCCGAAATTTCAACCGAGGGATGTGGGTCGGCAGTTGGTACGTATTTGTCACCGTGAGTCTCGCACTACTTGCCGACTACCTCTTCGATCCGCTGGATATCGTCTACGGGGGCATTGTCTACACCCGCCCGTCATATTTCACATACTGGACGCCAGTGTGGACCCTCTGGGTTATCTCCCTCGTTGGCATCGTCCTCTTTTGGGTCCTGTACCGGTCGTCTGAGGAAGATTATATTGAGTATCTCTTCACGGACTATGCAGTCGCCATCACTAACGGAGAGACAACACTCTCATTCGCAGATGACCCCGTGAAGATTGCTGCTGAAACGCATCGCACGACGCAAAAAAGTGACAAGTGAGCCCGTAGGGAAGATCTGGGAGGACTTCCCGACGAAGTATCCGAGGAAGAACGTCGAGACTGACTAGACTGTGGCTGGCGTCCGGTGATCCTGCTCCCCAGCAGGATCGATTTCAGCAATTCGCCAGTTCGGGCTTGTTGTCTCCTCGCTTTCGAGTACGAACTCGTGGACGTCGCCAGTATCCAGGGCCAGCACCTGTTCCTGTAACTCCTCACTATACGCACGGCTGTAACGTGGAACAGAGACCCGAATGCCGACGTCATCACCCTCCAACACCTCTAACCAGAGGTGGTTGTTTTGTCCCCCTACAACCTCGTAGCGGGCCGGGTGGGTCTTCAGCATACTCTGTTCTTTGCCGGTCCTGCTGATAAAGTTTCTCGTTAATATCACACCGCCATTTTTCCGAAAATCATCGCCAAAGATTGCATCAGTAACTGTAGGAGGAAAGCAATTAGGACGACTTACCCGACTCCTCATCGTCCGGCGGCCGCTCAGCAATCCGATCAAACCGTGATTGCGCCCGCTCCTTCCGGTCGATCGTCTCGACAGGGTCGTACGATAGCTCCATTACTTCCCCATCGGTGAGCGTCACCTCTAAGATGGCATCCGGATGGGCAGCCCCAGGAGGAAGCTCCCCACGATCAAGGACGATCTCGTCGACGACCTCGCCATCTGCTTCGAGCAAGATGACTGCAAGCTCCTCCTCGAAGCGATCGATCACGCCAGTGAACTGTTGGGTGGTCATTCTCAGTAGGCCTCCTCGATCACGACGGTCCCGGTGGCATCGCGAACAATAACGGTATCGCCGTTGTTGTTCCAGACGGGGCGTGAGTGCCCCCAGTACAGGTCAGTCTCCGTATCCGTGCCACTGCCCGTGTGAACAGTAATTTGCTCGCCAGGGTCAAGTACCGTTCCCTCAGGGATCGTGTAGGTGTGATCAGCGTCGTCAGCAAGTTCCCATCCGGAAAGATTGAGCGACGACGCCCCCGTATTCTCGAAGGCCACGTACTCGTCATTCAGGTTCTCGGCGTCATCGCCCTCGGCGTCGGCGTTGATTTCGACCACCTCGAGGGCCGTGTCACGAGCTCCTGAGGCGGTTGCAGTATCCGATGGCTCGGTTGTTTCGGTGTCAGTAATCAGGGCGGTCCCGGAGCCATCTGCACGGATCACGAACCGTTCGGTGAGATCGCCGCTCGTCCCTGGTTCGATCGGCTCGCCTGTGCGGAGTTCTGTCGCTGTCGTAGGTGCGTTCTGCTGGGTTGCGACCGTTACGGCCGAGCCATTACTCGTGAATCGAATCGTCCCGTGGGTAGCGGTCCAGTACGTGGGAATCGACCGTGCGTCCAACCGTGACAACACTTCCTCGTGGGGGTGTCCGTACTGCGAATCATAGGCACTCGAGATCACAGCCGCCTGCGGGGACACCGTCTCGAGGAACGCTTCGCTCGTACTGGATTGGCTGCCGTGATGGCCGGCCGCCAGCACTGTCGAGTCGAGACTGTCACCATACGTGTCGATGAGATACTCTTCGCTTGTAGCCTCCCCATCACCTGGGAGGAGGAAGCTCGACGCACCGAACTGCAGGTGCAACACGATACTGTTCTCGTTACTGTCTTCGTTCGCGAGATACCCCTCCGGTGGCGCGAGAACCCGTGCCTCGGCACCCGACATATGAATCGAATCACCGGCTTGGGTCCGATACAGCGTCACGTCGTGTGCTTCAACCGCATCAAGGTAGGCGTCGTAGGTTGCTGAACTCGACGCAATACCGGGATCGTAGACGGCCCCGATGCCGTCGGCGTTGGTCTCGAAATGCTCAATCACGGCCGCGTGCCCGCCGATGTGGTCCGCATCCGGATGGGTGGTCACGAGGTGATCAATACGGGTTACGCCTTGGGCTTCGAGATATGCAATAACGTCGTCGCCATCATCGCGCCAATCCCCGGTGTCGATGAGAACCGTCTCGCCGTCGGGACCGATTATCAGTGTGCTCGAGCCTTGCCCGACATTCAACAGATGAACGGAGAGCTCTCCCGCGGAGGTCGAGTTCGCAGCCGTGGTAGTGGATGTTGGTGTGTCGCCGGCAGCGGTGGTGGGGACCGCTCCGTCGGTTCCTGCGTCAGTCCCACCGGGGCCGCCGAGACAACCAGCTAGGACGACCATCCCAAGCACCGCAAGAAGGCCGATAGTCCGTCGAGTAGACATACTCATAGGTCGTCCAACGTAGGGTTAGTCGTTCTGGATACCATCCTCTGGGTTCAGTTGCGATGGTCGACTGTAGACGGTTGGCCACCGTGATCGGTTAGTACACACCCTGTATCTCGCACGGCACCAGAGAAGTTCCACGTATTTGGCAGGTGAATATCGGCCACGAGGACTCACACTTTCAGGCTTGAAGCTACACGGAGCGTGGATGCCTCTTTCGCGTGTGTAACACCATCGTGCAGCTGTTTCCCGCCCATAGTACTCCGACGACAGACCCGCAACCAGCCAGGCGACGAGAAAACTTTAGGCTAGTGGAATGGGACCTCCGACATAGTGAGACGCCTCGACGACACGGAAATCGATGAACTACTCATTCGAAATGGCATCGGCGTGCTGGCACTAGTTGACGGCACACAACCGTATGCGATTCCGATCTCCTTCGGCTACGATGCAGAAGAGATGGTCTTTCCGATGCAGTGGGGCGGCGGCTACAGCAGCCGGAAGAGTGAAGCGATCGAGTCGAATCCAAACGTCTGTCTCACAGTGTACGAGCAAGACGCAGACGACCCGGCGATCTGGCGGAGTGTCGTTGTGACAGGCGAGATCTACGAGATCGAGGACGCCGACACAGAGCAAGCATACGCCAGCCTAGCCGCAAACGCAGAGTTCCCACCTGATCTCGGTGTCTGGGGAATCCCCTTCGAGGACGTCGAGTTCCGATTGTTTGGGTTGGCTACCGACAATTGCACCGGACGTGAATTTGCCACAGAATATGGCGGCTGGGACGGCTGACAGACAGTAAGCCATTCCGGGATTCTAGTAGGGTTGGGCATAGGCCGAATAACTACTATATAACAATATCAAATTACACTATATTTGTAGAGCGTGGCCTAGCGGCCACGATGCACCAAGCGGCTATAAAATCGCCTGTGGCGAGATATGCCGCACACACCCTCCCTCAAATGGTGCAGCCATCCGTCGGAGTCGAAGCTGAGCCCCCCTCTTGCTTCGGCTTTTTGTGATCGTTCCACACCGTTGATTCCGCAACGCGGCCCAGGTTTCCGAGGATGGGCGAGAAACTTACTTATCCACGATCGGGCGTACAACCAACGTTCGAACGCTGAATCCGTGTTTTTCGGATGACGACAGCGATACGGTGAGACGCTGTGGGCGAGAACGTGGTTCGGTCAATTCCGTGGACTTGTCATGAAATCAGCGGTGCGAAACATCGAACGCGTAATCGAGGGGCCACACCGCTGAACGCTGGCGTCTAAACAACGCCCAGAGGTTCTATTCAGCAGCGAACTCGACGCCAGTGATCTCGAAGCGTTTGCCGCCTTTCTTGCTCTCGGTTACGCGAACATCCCTGCCCAGGGGCGGTCGCAATCTCTATGACGATCTGCAGCCCGTAGCCGGTTCCGTCGCTGTCTGTCGAGTAGCCTGCCTCGAATATGCGTTCATAATCGTCTTATAACATCAAGCGGGCTGTGAAACAGTGAATTCCACCGCTGTATGGCGATTCAACACAGCCCGCTGAATATAACGCCCACCCAACCAGACAGCACAAATCATATCCTCGTCACATCCCGCATCGCACCGACCAATTTGTCAACCCGTCCCTCGCTAATTACGGGTGTGACCTTCGTTTCCCACTGCCGTTGCTCACCATTAACTGGAATCTCTTCCGGGTATTTGATCGATTCCTGCCGTTCCACGCACTCGCGGTACTGCGACTCAATTTCACTGCCGATTTCGTCACCAACCGCTTCCGTGGGCGTCTTGCCGGCGATTTCGTCGTTCGAGAGGCCCGTCAACTCTTCATAGACTGCATTGACCCGCTCGATGTAGAACTCACGGTCCTCGGTCACATCAATAACGAAGAGTGCATCTTGGGTGTTCTCGAACACGGTCTCGGCTAATTCCAACTCTCGTTCGCCCTCTTTGCGCTCAGTGATGTCAGTAACGATGCCAATCATCCGCTTGGAATCGCTGCCATCGTCGTAGATCTCACCTCGTGATTCGACCCAGATGTGTGTATCATTTTCGCGCTGGAGTCGATATTCGGTCTGAAATCGACTCTCGGTTTCGGCAGCCCGTTCAACAGCAGCAGTGACTTTCTCTCTGTCGGCAGGATGAATATACTCCCCGAACGCATCGAAGGTACTTTCGAACGTCCCTGGTTCAATTCCGACCAGTCGTTCCAGAGACTCACCCCAGCGTACCTCGCCCGTCCCGATAGTCCAGTCCCAGACACCCGTGTCCGTTCCCTCTAGGGCAAGTTGGAGCCGTTGTGTAATCGCTTCGAGTTCCTGCTCGCGTGCAACCTGTTCGGAGACATCCCGGAAAATGCCGTAGGTTACAGGGCCATCGGGAAGCGAGACCGTCTCAACACTGATCTCGACGGCGACGCGATCCCCGTCGGCGGTTACAATAGTTAGGTGGGATCCATCAGGGAGCCGCCGCTTCGACCCACCAGATTCGACGTGTTCTTTGAAGAATTGCTGATAGAGTTCGACCTGCTCTGAGGGGTGGAGTTCGGACTGATGCATCCCGATAATTACGTCACTCGACATCCCGAGCAACGTTTCGGCAGCTTCATTCACTTCAATGAGTTCCCCCGTCTCAGCATCTGCAACGAACACGGGATCCGGAGCTGCCTCAAGCAGGATTTCATACCGCTCTTTCACTATCGATAGTTCCCGTTCACGCTCTTTGCGTTCGGTAATATCCCGGCTGATGAAGAGGTGTTGACCAGGGATAATATCTAACGTTCCTTCATACTCAATAATTCTCTCGACGCCATCAGCGCCGAGTACCCTCACTGTATCTCTTTGATCGCCGGTCTCTTGGAAGTCCCGCCAGTCGGTATCGAACGCAAATTCGTCAGGAAAAAACTCCGTTAGCGACCGCCCGAGTAGCTCGTTGTCTTCTACGCCGAATATCGTACTCGCTGCTTCATTCGCGTCTACAACTCTGCCATCGTCATTAACAATAGCGATTGCATCATTCGCTTCTTCGAAGGTTATTTTGTACTTGTCACGCGACCGCGTGAGTTCTGTCACCTGTTGTTGAACAGTAACATCGGGCTTTCGAGGGATAGTAACCGTCATTGTCGTCCCGTGTTCCGTGATCTCCGGGTCGATGGAGCCGTCGTGGCTGGACACAATCCAGTAGGCCAACCAGAGGCCCAGGCCGGAGCCGTGGGCGAGTGGCGTCTCTACCCCTGATGTGAGGACTTCAGCTTCGTGATCAGGAAGCCCGGGTCCATTATCTTTAATCTGAATCTGGATACCGTTCGGGACAATCTCGATACCAACCGTAACACTGGGATTGTCGCCACTGTGTTTGACAGCATTCTCGATGAGTTCCTCGATGGCACGATCGAAGTTCTGCAGCACTCGCCCCTGAATTTCGTCGTCGTATTCAACAGCAATCGACGCTGCCGGGTAGTCCTGGCTAATCTCCGCAGCAATCTCCTCGATAAGGGTTCCAATCTCTGTCGTCTGTCGTTCGGAGCTGGTGGCGACGACTTCTTCCAGTTCGCGGGCTTTCTGACTCAAATCGATCAAGCCGTCGATGTGGTTGAGAACAGTTTCACCGACGGAATCATCATCCACTTGATCGGCCATAAGTTCCGTGTGGCCTCGAATGACGGAGATCTCGTTGCGAAGATTGTGCCGCAGGACGCGGTGAAGAACCGTGGCAAGGTTGGTTTGATTCGTGAGTTGGCCCTCGACGATCTCTTTTTCGAGTTCGCGTTCGAGTAATCGTGTCAGGTGGTCAGCAAACTGCGTTTCAGCCTGACTAAACGAGTCAGAGCGGGGTTCTTGCGCGGCAAAACAGACGGTTCCGTAGGGTTCTTCCTCAGTAATGAGAGGGATACCAAGGTACGTATGGTCCCCGCTTCTTTCGAAGGCCGGATCGTCGCTCCAGCCTTGATCTGGTGCATCGTGGAGTGTGAGTGAGGTGTCGTCTTCAATGGTCTCACGACAGTATGTGTCTTGAAGGTCTAGTTCAAGACCGGGCGAGGCCTGTCCGTCTACCGTGTCAGTCGTGACGACTATCTCCCAGTGATTGGTGTCTTGATCAATCCGAGTGAGATAGACGTTGTCCACACCGAGATATTGTTTGCCAAGCTCTAACGCCTCGTGTGCCTTTTTATTAAATGGAACATCCTTTCGAACGATTTCGTGGAGTCGTTGACGTGCTTCTTGGCCGGTTAAGGTGGTCTCCGCCATCCTAGTTGAATACAACATTGGCTTGGTCAATAATCAAAATTTGGCACCGTGTGAACACGATTTCTATACACTTAGCTATGCAGTGACTCATTGGCTAACCAATCGGATCTCAGGCCAATACAGACTGCTGACTACGCGCCCTGCGCCTTGTTTAGACGCTCCTGGAGGCGTCGGTTAGTGGATATGTCGGGTGAACAGAACCCGTCCGTGAGTGCCTCTCAACCCGATTCCGATGTTTGGAGACAGCTCGTAGTGGACGATCTGCACCGCGTCTAAACAAGGCCCGCGCCCCGTATTCAGCAGGCCCGCTGAAACCTATCGCTGGCTGATGATTTCAACAGAACCTGCCACTCAAAACTCACCTACGGTGAGAGTGTAGAAAAACCTTTGACCGGCCTCCTAAAATTCTCTCAACAACTCTCAGAGGGAATATATGAATATGCGAACACTACCGGTTCGGTCACTCACACCACTCCAGATCGGAGTGATGTATCTACTCGTCGGGTTTGTTGTTCTCTTTATCGAACACGTGGTGCTCCCTGTCCAATTAACTGGCCCACACCTCGCTTTTATCCAGAGCGCCACCGCCTTGGTCGGGATCTTCGTGATGGCGGTGTTTATTTATTTGCTGCTGTGGCTCACGTGGCGGGATCTGCGGTTGAAGGAGCAAGCCATTGATGAGGCACCGGTTGGGATCGTACTTTCAGACTCGGATGGCGACGACAATCCGCTGATTTTCGCCAACGAGCAATTCCAAACACTGACTGGCTACGACAGCTCAGAAGTCCGTGGCCGCGACTGTCGATTGTTACAGGGCGAACAAACTGCCCCAGGGCCTCGCCAACGACTGCGGACAGCTATCGATGAGCAACAGCAGGCATCCGTTGATATCCGTAATTACCGGCGAGGTGGCCAGCTGTTCTGGAATAAAGTCGATATTGCGCCTGTTGGCGAGTCAGGAAACGCCAGCCACTTCGTCGGGTTCCAGACCGATATTACAGAGCGCAAAATCAGAGAGCAACAGCTCACCGTGTTGAATCGTGTGTTACGGCACAACTTCCGCACGCAGATAAACATCATCACAGGCTATCTCGAACTGCTACAACGGCGTGTCACCGGCAAGAGTGAGCTCTTTACACCGATCCAGCGAGCAGTTGATGAAACGCTAACAGTAGTTAGCAGTGCCCAGCGAGCCGAAGGAGCGTTGCGCGCGGCAGCAGCAGATACTCAGGGAGTAGAGCTCGAGCCGCGACTGCGGGAGATCGCGACGACTGCACGCGGGCAAAACCCCGACGCGACAATCTCGCTCACATACCACTATTCGGAGACGCACCGCGTGCAGGCAGGTGTCGATCAAGCGCTCAGAGAAGCAATCCAGAATGCACTGCAACATCACGACGGTCCCGATCCAACTGTGTCGGTCCAGCTCGAACACGCTGAGGATGGACGGCTTACGATCAACGCTCTTGCGTAGGAGATTGTTGATACTGCGGAGCGGTCGCTGTGAAGTCGAAGAGGACAAGGGCACCGCGCCAGCGGTGCCCGACACGAATGATTCCGC
>Ga0207719_100416_pt1 | contig 25819 bp, 35 predicted proteins | sample A23P1SouthBayCA_2_FD_187279 | JGI IMG/M metagenome (GOLD analysis project Ga0207719, IMG submission 187279) | Aerobic enrichment media microbial communities from Eden Landing Ponds, California, USA - A23 P3 (3) (SPAdes) | ecosystem: Environmental > Aquatic > Marine > Unclassified | place... | reverse complement strand
TAGGTCGGAGCTGGCAAGTGGTGTTCCTCGTCGACTACGAGCAGGCCGAACCGATCGCCGTACTTGTTGACGTAGCGGTAGGCGCTGTCGTAGGTCGTGACGGTGATCGCGGTGACGTCGTGGCTGCCGCCCCCGAGGACGCCGACCGGCTCTGTAAGTTGGTCGCCGAAGGCGTTGGTGAGCGTGGCGTGCCACTGGTTCATCAGGTCGATCGTCGGCGTCACGACGAGCGCACTGACGCCGGCGTCGGCGATGGCCTGGAGTCCGAGAAACGTCTTCCCGCTGCCTGTCGGGAGGACGACACTCCCTCGTCGGTCGTGGTCGATCCAGGCGTCGAGGGCGGCCTGCTGGTAGTCACGTGGTTCGATGTGGAGCGCCGGCGTGAGATCGAGATCGGGATAGGTTCGGGCGGCGTCTTCGAGAGTGTGAGCGAAGCCGTCTTGCAACGTTGCTTGTTCGTTTCCATACGTCCACGCGCCGGCCCATTCGAGGAGCGATCGATACCGATACGCTTGGGCGCGGTACTCGTCGACGCGGTCGTCCCACTCCGCATAGGGAACGTCGTCGGGGGCATCCTGGAGCAAGAGAGTCCCGTCGTCGAATTCGATTCGCATTCAGTATCGGGACAGAAGTCCCCGACCGGATTCAATATGTGGGTTCTTGGAGTTTCGTTGCGGTGCGACGCTGTACACGTCTTCGGATGAGGATGGTTCTATTGGGGACTTTGCGTTGTTAGCGGTCGAGCCAGTACTGCCAGTCTGCGATCGCTTGTTCCGTGTCATCACTGGCTTCGACAGGCTCCAGTTGCTCCAGTGGCACGCCAAGCTCCCTGCCCATCCACTCTATCGTCACGAACATCTGGCTGAGAGTCGGATCTGTCGGTGACATTCCAACCACGCGTATCGTTTCGCCTTCCTCTAAAGGTGACTCCTCCCGCTCGGTGACACAGCGCGCTTCGAATGGGAAGTCCATCGTATCCCCCAGATAGGTGGACCATCCCCATGCCTGCTCTTCAGGGCTGTAAGTGTCGACGATGATCCGCGTCTTGATGCGCTCTTCCCGTTCTTCGTCTTTCTCGGCTCGTGTCATACCTACCAGTATTCATTCTACTCTCAAGATGCTCGAGGTGGCCGAAATCTCTTGTCAACCGACTTAGGAGGCGCTCAATCCCGCCCGCAGAGCAGATCTGAGCCGCTAAACAGGATTAACCAACAAACATCCGACAACGCTGTGCACTGTTGGTTAAGATGATACTCGGGATTGTCTGATGACGAGTGGGGTTCGCTCTCGGCGAAAACCAGCCGATAGAGACTATCTATTCCTCTTGTCTTTCGGACGTGTCCACATCGACCAACCGACGTTCGAGGTCGTCGATCCGGTCAGAGACGACTGATGGCTGTTCGAGGGGGCCTTCGGCGTTTAGAGCCTGCTCGTACAACTTCACGGCGCGTTCCAGCTCCTCGGCTGTTGACTCGTCAGCTCCCTCCCGCCAGTAGCTATCCGCGAGTTTCTTGTACGCCCACGGATCCTCGGGGTAGTCTCGAATGAGCGTCTCGAACTCGCTCCTGCTCTCGGTTACTCGTCCCAGCTCTGTCAGCGAGTCAGCGACGAAGTGGCGGAAGTCAAGAAGAAACTCGTCGGATGCATCCGGGAACTGGGTACAGACCTCCCGACAGAATTCGAGGCGTCGCTCGTGATAGGTCGGGTCGTCCGCTGCCAGGGTGGCAAGGTCGTTGTCGAGTGATCGCAGGAATGCTTCCAGGGAGAGCACATTCGGGAGGTGATCGTCGGCCGCCTCGATTGTCGTAATGTCGTCCGGCGTGACGGCGACGATGATCTCCCAGGCACTCAGCCACTGTTCGCAGGCTTCTACGTCGTCCCCCTGCTCACGGAGTTCTCGACCGTCCTGTACCTGGTCGTAAATCCGTTCCCGATAGGGGAGATCGGGTGCCCATCGGCTCCAGAGCACTTCAGCTGCCATCCAGATGAAATCCTGATCGTATCCCGACGCGTCGACGTCGTGGTCGTCCTCCCACTGGTCGGCGAGTGCCATCGCGGAGTCAACCGTGGCTGCACGGTCACGGAACGACGCTTCGGTCGTGTCGATACCGTGCTCGGCAAGCTTGTCCGTGATCTCCCCTGTCGATAGCGCTTGTACGTCATGTAATTCCCACCGCTCATCCGACTGGCGGTCGGTCGCCGGGGTCATGCCTACCGCTTCCTCCGTATCTTGCTGCGCGCGGGTGGCATCGTCGTCGCTTTCTTCGAGGTTGTGGTCGTCGATGTACTGCTCAACCCGTTTGGTGTCGATCCGACTGAGTTCGTCGGACTCGTGGGCTTCATAGAGATGCTTGCGGATATCGGATTCGTCCGCGAAGGATCGCTCACAGTACGGGCAGTCGGCCATTGACTGCGTGTTCGATGAGTACGGTGAAAAAGAGCGGGGCAACTGTCCGCTCGTGGCTATTACTCGGGTCGTTTCTCGTCGATGAGAGCGGCCGTCTCGGTCGCTGCGATCGGCTCACGTTCCTCGAGGAGATTCTTGATCTCGTCTCCACCATAGACCTCCTTGACGATACAGTAGTAGTGTGAGGGTGTCCCGAAATCGTAGACCATACTGAGTCTATCTCCCTCCCAGAGCATCGCGCGTTCGGCGACGTTAGCGATCGTTACCTCGCTTGCGGTCGTGTATGATGGATCGTTGACCTCGGTAAACTGGTGATCTGGGATGACGTTGAGTGTCGAATCCATGTACTCGTCTTCGAGACCGTACATCCGAAGATGCAAGTCATCGAGCGTGGTGAATCGACAGACGAGCCTGTCGAGTTCTGCCATGGTTGTTTCGGGCCGGACGACGATATCATACCATTCTTCGCGGGCACGCCCCTTCTGCTTCCATCGGAGACGGTAGCCGACTGACCCGATGCGGTCATCTCTGTCCCCGCTCGCGTGTTGTTCTATTCTCTCAATTCTCTGTACTACCTCGCTCCAGCAATACGAACAGATCTCATCAGGTGCAGCACCCTCAAATGCATTTTTATCGAACGCTTTCCAGTCGGCGTAGTCCTGCAGGTCGATGTACTCACTTGTGGGTGAGCGCGTGCTTCGATCACACAACTTCTCGCCTGGGAACTCCCGTCGAGATCGATACGACGGTCCGCTTGCTGGATCTGCTTCCAGATCGACGATGTGATCGACGGTCCCGACACGGCTCACCTCAATGACGAAGCGGTCTGTGGTGGCTGTCTCAGTCATGGTCGTCGGTATCCTGGTGTCCTTCGAACTCAGTGCGAACTGCATCGGTGGTTGCCAGTAGTTCATCGAGGAATGCTGTGACGAGATCATTCGGGTCACGAGGAAGGCCGTCGGGCGGCTCTTCCCAGAGTTCGACTGCAAATTCCCGCGCTGCCGTTGCCCGTCCCTCACTGGCGATAACCATCAGAATCGCCTGCTGATAGATCACGATCGTCCGCTGGTCGTCGACATCGAGATACTCGATTGCGGCCGCCTCGAGTGCTGCTGGGATATCCACCGGCTCGTCCAGCGTGCAATACTGGACCGGCTCATCCGTCATGGCCGATGCTACCACCCGTTCGTACAAGTATGCGCGGACAGCGTGGCCTCGACCGTTTGTCCGCTTCGCTGTTGATGCGGTAACGCGAATTGACGGCATATGGGGATGATTGTAGCGAGTGGATCGCTATCGGGATGTACGCCAGTACGACGAGTTTCTGTCGACAGTTCTGTCTACCCTGCAACCTGGACGAACTGGGGATTTTAAGCTCTCAGCAGTGAGAGTATAGATATGTCGTTCAGCGGGAACTGGCACACACTCCTCGAAGCAGCCGAGGAGCTTTCTCCGGATGCCACTCTCATCACACCGCTTTCACACTCGCAGTTTCGTATCACCGACACACAGGAACACCGCGTCATCATCGAAATTCTGGACTCGGATGATTCTCAGCCGCTCCAGCGCGACCAGTTCGAAACGCTCTATCGCCGAGTCCAGGATGCGGGCGGCGGCTTTGAGCTTGACCGGCTTCCCCCGGATGCCGAACCCTATGCTGCCGTGCTAACGCTTCATCCGCAATTCGAGATTGACGAGGACGCTGGGATCCTCGTTGAAACGGACGCCCCGACTGCCACCCAGGTGATTGGTGAGGGCCCGACCGAGACTGACGATAGAACTGAGCCGGATGTCGGCGTCTATGCTGATGCACTCCTGTTTATCGATGAATTAGAACGCCACGATCCGACCAGCATGGACACCCTGGATACGGAGACACTCATCGACCTTTACACGCTACTTTCGGACGTGCAACGTGCCGCGAACGACCTTCGGAAAGACATCGCCGATACCCTCCTTGATCGAGTCCATCACGACCAGCCAGTTCATGCCCAGTACGGCTCTGTCCAACGAACTTCGCGGCGGTCGAAGTCACTGAAGGACGACACAGAAGTCCTCGCTGCGTTGGAGGACGCCGGTATCGATCGGGATCGTGTCCTCGGCGTCGACCCGGACAAGGTCGATGACGCACTTGACGTGACTGACCTCCACGAACAGGACGTCTACGACATCGACGAGCGGGCGTACGTCAGGAAAGCCGACGTCAACGAGGACGTGAAAGAGACGCGGTTACAGGGATTGAAGGATCGACTTGCGGCTACTGAAAGCGAGGAGGCAGACGTACTCCGCAGCGAGATTGAGGACTTGGAAGATCGGATTGATGAACTCACGAGCTTTCGCACCGGCTCCGAGGTGCAATAAGGAATGACGAGTATCGCTGTCGGGTGACTCTTGCAGCAGATCCGACGGGGCTTGAGTTCCGTACATAGCCTGTGGCAGTACCTTCACGTATCGGACGGCCATTATCTGGAGATACCATGGTAACAATCGAGGACATATCAGTGACGACAGCTGTATCTGATAGCGAACAGGCACTCACTATCCGCGCGGATGTCGACGACGGCCCCACGGAGAACCTCCATTATCTCCGTCCGCTTGGCACGAACACATGGTTCACGCTCGTCGGTACCGGACGAGCTGACGGACCGGTAAATAGGGACACTGACGGTGTCCCCCAGTTTATTCACGAGGTTGAGGAGGAACTTGTCGATCGCGGATATCCGATCAGGCCGCTCCAGCAGGGATCGAACTACCCCGATCCGGGAAGCGTAGAGGTTCGAACTGGCCCGACATCCGAGCGTTACCCTCTCTTCTCTCACCCGAGCACGGTTGTCGTCTCCAAGGCCGGAACCACGGACGACGACATCTCGGAAGATGCTCGCGTGCAGGTGACGTACACCGATCAGACGGATGACCCGTTCGAATACGACATCCACGTGGTCGACGGGAAACTGCCGTCCGACTGGGTGCTAGAGGATCTGGTGATTTGGGCAGAGGGGCTGGTCTGGGGCCGAACGAACCGGGCTCACGACCGTCGTGACCGGCCCGAAGATATCGACGTACTCTACCGGAACGCCTGAGTGACGGCGGCAGAGAACAGGTGTCAGGAACGGCCACAGCCGGTACCCGCCCGGCCGCGGACCGTAGATTCACCGACCTTGCTCCGCTGGCTCGCCGCTCGCTCAATCGTGTCGTCGAACTCGTCTGGGTCCCAGTCGACGATCTCAGCGCCGTTCTCTTTCAACTTATCCGGGACGTCCTCGTCGGAGATATCGTCATCGACCTTGATCGCGACTAGGCCGTTGCCTTCCTTGAGCGAGCGTTCGATCTCGTAGTCCACCCAATCGCTGTCTTTCGTGTTCTCGCCGACCATGACGACGGTGACCGAGGTCCCTTTCATCTCGTCCCGGATACAGCTGCGGATATAGTCGTCGTTCGTGCTGTCGACGGGATCGAGCAGGTGTCGGTCGTGGAAGGAGACGTCGACGTTGTTGTTCCAGCGGAGCAGCCGGAAGCCTTTCGCTTTCATGCGGTCGCTTCCTTCGTAACTGATGAAGACGCGGCGGGTCGGCATGGGTGGTGGCGGCCTGGAAAGCCGTGCTTATTGACAAAACGTGACTAGGCCTCTTGTGCCTTTCGCGTAGTAATCTCCCAGTACCGGTTTTCCTGGCTGGTGAGGGCCATCACCCGCTTGACGAACACCTTTTCAGGGTCGTCTACGCCCTCGTATTCGTCCGTCCGCGTTTTGAACATCTGTTCCTCCCGCCGCAGGCCTTCGGCGGTGGTCCGGTAGTTCATCCACTTCTTCTGATAGTTGAGATAGGACTCCAGCGCCTCCAGGATGATGAGCAGGACCGCGGCGATGATGATCGTGTTCTTCCAGAACGTGCTGTCCGTCACCGGGAACAGCGTCACGGCGACCGGAAGGATGGCGGCCAGCACGATCTGTGCGCCCTTCATCACCCGATGCATCCTTTTGTTCCGGATAGCCTTGCTGTCGTACCATTCGAACTGCGGCTCGTAGAACTCCTCGTAGAACTCGTCGAAATTCTCTACCATCGGTAAGGCTCCAGGGTCACAGGATCGACTCTTCCTCGATCCTCGTCCACCGGTCGTCCAGCAGTGCTTCGAGGTCGATGTCCAGATTCTCCACGGCGATGAGTAGGTCCGAGACGATCTCGACGGTCTCTTCCTCGAGCAGTTCTCTGGTGTTCATCGGCTCCATGTGGTCGAGAGATTCCATCGCGTTCGACATGCTGCCGGCGGGTGCAGCCATCCGCTGGAACAGCCAGTCCTGGACTTCCTCCGAATCCATCGGGTCGTCAGCCGGATCCAGCTGTTCCGCCCATTCCGCGACGCCTTCGGCTTCAATTCCGAACATCTCCTCCAGCTGTGCCTGTAGGTCCAGGTTGAGCGTGTTCGCCGCTGCGAGGGCGACGATGAAGCTGTCCGCCAGCGTCTTCTCGAGTTGTTCTATCCGTGTCTCCTCGTCGGCGTAGTCCCGGGAGAGGCGGCCCACGTATTTCGAGAAGTGCAGGACGTAGTGGTTCATCCTGTCGGGATACGGAAGCGTGTATACGTCTCGGTGGTGTCCCTCGTCGTGTTCCTGCTGCCGTTTCTGCAGGTCGATGAGGCCCGTTGAGTCGCTCATGCGTTGATCGCTCTCTTGGGAATAACCCCGCCTCCATTATCACAGTTAGGGCACATTTTCAGCGGGGCCTCGTTCTCGAACTCGTGTTCGCAGAGGAGGCAGAACCAGTCAGACACGCCCCTGGAGGTGATGAGATCAAGATCGACGTCGAACTCGCCGACCTTCTGCTCTAGGATCTCCTTATTCCCGTCATCCTCCTCCGTGGTCGCCATCTCGACGTATTTCTCTACAGACTCCCAGTCGAAACTGTCCTCCCGCTCCCAGGTCGGGTACCGGTACTCGTGGTACCGCTTGTTGACCCGTTCCAGCCTGTGGATTTCCTCGATGTACCGCTCGGAGTAGTCCTCGCGGTCGTGGAGGAGGGCGAGGAGGTCGGCGGTCCGGTCGGGACCGACCAGTTTCTTCCGGAATCCGCTTTGAATGTCGTCGAATCCCGTCTCTTCGGCGACAGTCTCGAAACTGATCGGCGGATAGACCCAGTGCATCTCGTCGGCCACCAGCCGGTAGTCGTCTTGGATGCTGCCGTCTCGGTAGTTGGTGAGCAGCGGCCAGCCCAAGGAATGCCAGCCGATGTGGTAGTACCCGGCGAGGTAGCGCTCGCCGTGGTAGTTGGTGCAGAAGAAGAGATAGGGGCGGTCATTCTTGACTAGGCCTGAGCGGATATCCCGAGTGCAGGTGGAGCACAGGCCGTAACTCATCGTTTCGAGGTTCGGATCGCTCTTGTTGTCGTTGACTTTGGTGACCTCCCGGACTGGGTACTTGCTGATATCGTCCTCGCAGTAGTAGAGCGTCAGATAGCTCTTAGCGTCCTCCGATGCGTCATGCTCTTCCCATGGATCGTTGGGAGGCATGAAATCGCGTGCAGCATCGGAATTATATCTCATAGTAGAGATGCAATCCTCCTGCCGCCTAAAGATTTCTCCGCATGAATGGTCGCTCGCTGGGATGGACTCCCGTAAGATTCAATGAGTCAACGGCTGGCTTTCACAGCATACGAGTAATGTCTCAATCCGTAACGAAACCCGACGAAATCCGGGATAGTCTCGACGAAGATGCACTTGACCTGTTCTGGCGGTTCATCACGGAACGTCAGCAGGTGTGGTATCGTCGGGTAGTCGAGGGGCAGCACTCGCCGTGGACGGACGACGATATTCTCCAAGAATACCGGTTCACGAACGTTTATCGCGAACTCGATCCCGGAACGCAGTACGTCATTCAGAATATTCTTGAGGCCGACGCCTCCCGGCAGGACAAGATCTTCAACGTGATGCTGTACCGGCTGATCGGCCGATTGGAAACACACGACTTCCTCGGCTTCCAGTCTCTCGACGACTTCGACGCGGCCGAGTTCGAGGCCCGGTTAAAACATCGGCGCGATGAGCTCGGGGAGACGGTGTTTACAGGGGCGTACATGGTGAGCGGCTACAACCAGATGGGGTCATCCGACAAGGTCGAGAATATTGCTGCGCTCTTCGACGAGCTGACCGCGGGTCCCGAATTCTTCGAGCAAGTGCTCGCGGCCGACTCGCTAGAGGGTGCTTACGACCAAATCCGTGCCCAAAACGGGTTCGGGAACTTTCTCTCCTACCAGGTCCTTGTGGACCTCCTGTATCCCGTCGATGCCTATGACGGTGAGAGCGTGCTCCCGTTCTCCCCGGACGACTGGTCGTCACCGGGACCGGGTGCACAGAAAGGATTGAAGCAACTGGTCACCGAGTTCAACGGATTCGACCGGCTTGCGGTGATGCGGTGGCTGCGCCAACACCAGCAAGAGGAGTTCGACCGGCTTGGCCTGGATTTCCCCTTCCTGGAAACGGAGGAGGGCGATCGGCTGGAACTGTCGCTGGCGAACATCCAGAACTGTCTCTGCGAGTTCTACAAGTACCACAAGATCCTGCACTCGAACGGCCGTGCCCGCCGATGCTTCCGGGACTCCGAGGCTCGGTCCGGCAACGAGTTGCGGAGCATCTACGAAACGGCACCACACATCCGGGTCCCGGAACGGAGCAAGATATAAATCCGGCAGTCATTAAGTGGAGGTAAGCGGTGTCTATCATGGCACGTGACGAAGTTCAGTTTAGAGATCGTCGCTGAAGACGACAAGGTGAAGATCAATCTCCCGAACGGTCGGACGTTCGGTATCACTTCCACTTCTAGTGGGGCCGCGTTCATCCCGGACTGGAACGACCGTCATCTGACTTGGGCAACCGACGAAGACACTGGTGCCCCGTTCCAGCACGTTACCGACGAGACGCGAGAGGAGCCGATCGCGAAGGTCGAGTTCGGATCCGAGGACGAGTACCTGTACGAGATGTACAGTGCCTACGGCGCGTTCGGCCAGCTGAAGCCCGCGAACTGGGTGAACGCCGACTACCTGTGGGAACTGGACATGGACGCCTACGGTGAGGTTCTCGAGGAGGCCGGCGTCATGGAGCGCAGCGAGGACCGACTGTGGTTCAGTTTTACCCGCCTGAACGGGTTCATCAAGGACCTAGCTGACGACAAGGGGGCGTTCGTCGAGTTCTTCAATCGCGTCTACGACAAGGTCAGCCGCCGTGAAGCGTGGGAGAGCAATTCACGCCTTTTCTTCACGCCCGGCCTGGAGAGCCTGGTCCTCCAGCGGCCGGACGGGTACGTGATGGAGCTGTCGATGGCGGACCCGGTCAACGTGTTCGATCGGATGCGGAGCGCCCGGTCCGTCGACGTCATGTACCAGATGTTCGAGGACCCGGCTCTTTCGAACTCGTCAATCCAGAGTTGGCAGATTACTCAGTCCAGACGGTCGAGCGAGCCATAGAGCTCCTCGTTCTGAATGTGGGTACAGAATTGTGCGCAGAGCCGACAGCAGTCCACGGCATCGGTGAACGTCCGGACGCTGGCATCCCAGCGTGCGTGGACGGCGCCAAGCATTGCACTTCGAACCGATGGTTCGGTCGCGACCATGACCCGTCGCGCACGCGTTGGTGGCGTCGCGTCGGCCGCCGGCCCCTGCATCCCGTCTGTCGACAGGAGGTCCTCGAGCACGCTCCCGATCTCGATCCCGACGCCGAGGTTATCGCCGACCTGTGGGGCGATGAAAATAGTTGCATTACTCGCCTTCGCAAAGGCGATACTCTGTGTGGCGGCATCCATCTCATCGAGCGGGATCCCGACGTCAATCGCGAGGAAGGCATTGAAGCCACGGTCGCGGAGGCAGTCCCGCGTTTCCTGCAGGAGCCGCAACACTCCGTCTTCGGCGTACTCACCGCTGGTCTCGTCCCACGTTGCAAATGACGGGGCATCGGTTTCGACATCGGTGTCCGCCGGCAGCAACGCGTCGACGTCGAACGTCCGGTATGGGCCCATCAGATAGACGAGAAACTGTTCCCGCCGGACTGGGGCGAGCGCATCTGAATCACCGGCGGAACGGGGGAGATTGTCGATAATCCGTTGCCGCATTCGACTCGTCGATTCGGAACGGCAATATATAAATGTCGGTGTTCTCAGGAATATTCTAGTCGAGAACGCCTAAGTACGTGGCGTCCCAACCGATGACTTGAGGCACCTCTAGATGTCCGAAACCGATCGCCAGCCAACGGAGGACGTTCGTCGGCCGGAGCCGCCGCTTCCCGAGGACAGCGGGCTGACGCTCGAGGAGTATCTTGCGATGCAACAGGCGGTCGGCCACCCGACGCGGTTCCGGATCCTGCGCACGCTCGTCGCCAACGACAAACTGAGTGCTGCCAATCTCAAGGCCGCGGTCGATGTCGAATCCCACAATTTCCACTATCATCTCGACGAACTGGTCGACGTCGGGCTGGTCGACAAGCGCCAGCGACGGACCGCTGACAGCCAGGGTTTTTATACGTACTATCGGCCGACGGCAATGGGGCGCGGCATCCTTGAGCACGGTGTCGAGGAGCTGATGCGCCGTGAACGGGAGTTCAACGACGCCTATTCGTAAGCTGTCGTAGGGTTCTCTGTCTGTGTCGTTCCAATGCCCATCGGAACTTTTGCTGGGTTTCAGCACTTCATATCGCTAACCAACAAACACGGTTTGCTGAATCGGGTTGATCTCTTCCGCAACCATCAGAACGTCTCTGCAATCCGTCTCGCGGCTGTTGTGGAGCTTCACTACTACGAATACCGCTCCATCGATTACCCCGGCGGTCGTCGTCACTGTTCCACCGGTCACCTCCTGTTCCTGTCTGGCGTCGTGTAGATAGTCGAACGACCATCGTGCCTCGGTCTGGCGGGAATCCGAGGCAGTTCACCACCCCAATTTCTCATATCGGAATGGCTGGACGATGTCGATATCGCACACCATGGGGGTAATGTGAATAATGTGGATAATGTAGATTCTGTACATTGCATTCCTTGGCGCTCGAAGGTTGTAGTGATAATTGTGATGAATGTGTACGGAATGTAGGGCCAAAAAATAGCTAGGAATGTGTTTCACTTCCACCCCGCTTACTCAACCTTTATTTTACTTAGTTGCTAGAATTAGATATGGTCAATTCACCATCTGAGGACAGCGGTTACGCCTATTCTTGGGCAGAGGCAAAACGGTTAGCACGCGAGCAAGGGTACGGAATAAAAATCACCGTTCCGAAGACTGCCGAACTTACGCTCCCTCCGGGATTCGAGCGTTCGTATTGGTCGATCGAAGCTGGTGCAGAGGCGGTGTACCGGGATCAGCGAGAGACGGATAGCTTCCAGATCCGGGAGTACGAGGATGAATGGACAATCGAACTAGACCGCTACAACCCAGAGACTGGCAATGCGATCGCCCACGGGATCTATGATGCACCGAAGTATACCCTGGCCGCTGTCGGAATTGCAGGTGCAGCCGTTAGCAGCTTTAGTTCTTAAGACATGACGGTTTACGAGATCAGTTACGATCTACACGAACCGGGACAGGACTACGAAGAGATCCACGAGGCGATCGAGTCCCTAGGTCCGACATTTGATGCTCTTGAGTCCACCTGGTTGGTTGACGTTTCAAACAAAAGCGCGGGTGATATCGCCGATGAGCTGACTGGTGTCACCGACACGAATGACTCAACCGTCGTAACCCAAATCCCAAAGAGTGGTGGAGGAAGGTGGGCGTATCGTAATGTCTCAGGTGGTCTTGGAGATTGGTTTGATGAGCACCTATAGCATTTAGACCGATCTCTCTTACAAAAAGTAGAGGTGTGCTCTTACCGATGAGAGTTTGCCAATCTGGCTCTACCTAGATAATGTAGATTGCGTAGATTATGTTTAAATGGTAGAGATCGGGAAATTGGGATTGTATCCAAAATTTGAACAATGTACAAAATGTAGATTGTGTAGATAGCGCACCCAATTTGTCTGACGCAGAATTAAGTTGGGTGAACTTCTTTGGCCGCGTATGAGCAAGGCAAAACTCACATTATCAACGAAACGGGCGCAACCTCCGAAATCCACACAATGTGAATTGCCTACAAAATGTGCAAAATCCACCTATTGCGGGGGTGCTGACTCATGAGTGCTGACGAGTTTGAAGGACTTCCTGGAGCAGCTGTCTCGTTGCTCAAGGGGGGTGTAGGAAAATCCACGATCGCGCTCAACATCGCTGATCGACTCGCTGCTCGTGGCCATGAGACGGTACTATTGGATCTGGATAAGGATGGGCACATGACGACCCAGCTTGGGTACGACGATGCGTACGACCGAGATGCGAACCTCGGTGACGCCCTCATTGACGGTGAAGACCCCGAGGACCTGCTTATCGAGACGGACTTCGGCGTTCACCTCCTCCCGTCGAGCAACGAACTCGAGAACGTCGAGACGAGGTTGAAGGACGAACGGTTCGCAGACGTGAAACTTCGGCGGAACGTCGTCGACCCGCTCATTCAAAACGGATACGACTACGTGATAATTGATGCCGCAGGCGGCAGAGGGAAACTATCCGATAACGCCCTCATCGCCGTCCAGCGCGTCATCGTCCCGCTGATTCCCCGCGCTGGTTCGATCAACGGCCTCAATAAGATGATTGAACGCCAGATTTCCCCAATACGGCAGAATATCGGGCTAGATATCCTCGCAGTCACTCCGAATATGATTCGCGAAACGATGGGGCAGCACAACGAGCATCGGACTCTCGTTGAAAATCTCAACCGAGAGTTCGGTTCGTTCGTCCCCGAGTACGCTCGTGTCGACCCGGAGATCTTCGATGCCCTCGATGATGCTGAACAGTCTGTCGACAGTATTCCGAAGCCAGGGATTCGCGAACGAACCGCGATTTCTCGTGCCTTCAAGCAAGGAATGCCCGTCTCGGAGTTCGACGAAGATTGCGACCAGATACCGAATTTCGACCACTTAGCGGACCTTGTGGAGGAACACAGCCATGCCTAATGAGGACGACCGCTTCGGGGACGTCGCTGAACAGCTCAAACAAACGGAGGAAGGAGACGACTCGGACGACGACGAACGTACTGACACCCAGGATGAACCACAACCGGAGGCGGAGGAGGTAACTACTGAGGAGACAGAGTCGGAGACCGAGTCCGTTCCTGAGCAGGATGAAGAGGATGTGGACGAATCCACCGGCGGGCCAGCCTTCTCTTTTGACGAGACCGATATGCACGGCTTCTATGTCCGGGATGAGACGTGGAATGGCGTCACCCGGATGCGTTCATCAGTAGCTGCCGCTTGCTCAATGTTTGATGTCCCCGATTTCGAGGGAAGAGAGTTCCAAGATGCGTGTCTCCGAGTAATTGCGGACCACGGTGACGAGGTTGCCCTCCAGATACTCCGAGAACGTGGTATCGAAGCTGATGAGGAACGTGTCCAGGAAGTTGTGGAGATGCTTAGCGAGCAGGTCTCGAACGACTAACCTGGATTTACCCGATTTTCTCTGCTATTTAGATTTCGCACATATCGTACATAATGTAGATTGTGTGGATACGGTTGGGTTGCCGTCTTGCGATTACTCTCGAGGCTGAGTCAGCCGCCAGTCGCGGTTTTGGTATAGCGATATACAATTTATAAATCTCTCAAATCACGCAATTGGGAAGTAGAACTCCTCTATCGTGCGAATTTAGGATATAACCCTCCTTTCTCTATTGGTCTTGATTATACCGGTAATCATGACCACTTTGAAGTACCCCGCCGCCGTCGGTGAAGCACGGATGCTGCAACCGCCTCACGACGGCGCTTCCCCCAGGGTAGAGCCGCCAAGAACGAGGTCCAAGATTTCCCTGGGGCTCCTCAGCCGAGCCCGCGTGATCTGCGAGGACAGCCCTCGTGATTGACCAGATGCCTAGGCCCTATATTACGACACCGCACGAACGGTGATGTATGACTGGAGGTGAATCGAGTTCCGAGGGCCCGATGGAACACCAACCCACGGGTGAAGACCGGGTACGAATGATCGCCCGGCAGGTTTCGGAGCCGCGGACAGCTAACTGGATCGCCTCCGAAGCGGACTGGTCACACGAACTAACTAAACGTGTCCTCGAACGTCTCGTCGACAACGGCGTACTCCACCGTGACGACACCGGGGCCCACACGACATACTCGCCCGATTATCGTCGTCAAGCGCTCAACGAGGCCATACGCCTTCGGAACAGCGGTCATACCGTCGAAGACCTCACCGAACGGCTCACTGAGATGAACGCTCAGATTCGAAGATGGGAGGACGAGTTCGATGTCGAATCCCCGAACCAGCTTCGCGGGACGATTGCCGACCAGGGACTCGACGTAACCGAAGAGGATAGTCGCCGAGAGATCGCGCGTGAGTGGGAACAGCTCCAGCGGCGAATCGAAATTGTGGGTTTTGCCATCCGAGAGTGGGACTTTCTGGCCCCAGCGACCGAATGTGGTGAGCCCCTGAGGTGACGGACCTCGTTCTCCGCACGTCCGCTGCTGGCAGATGAATATTTAGGCCGATCCCGATTCACGTATAATGTTTTTATAGTAGTGGTCCGTGACACGGCATATGGACCGCGAGACGGATAGTACGAATTCGTCTGGAGCAGCTATTTCTCTTTCAATACCGCCTTCAGATCCGACTTTATTCAAACACAAGGCAACGAGCGACGTCCTCCTCTTTTTAACAAATCACCGATTCAGTGAGTTCTCACTGCGAGAACTCGCGACACAGATCGGTCACTCACACCAGTCCGTCCGACGGGCAGTAGACGTTCTCAGAGCGAACGACCTGGTCGTCGAATCGCCTGAAAGCAACCAGCGACTCGTCCAGATCAACAGACAGCGCCTGTCGGTTCCGGACGACCCGATCCTTCGCATTCCCCAACCAGCGTATCAGCAACCGGTCAAAGCTGCGGTCACGGAACTTCGTGAGAACATCACCGACGTGGTCGGCATCATCCTCTATGGGAGTGTGGCTCGGGGCGAGGCTGACCGACGGAGCGATATCGATCTCTGGGTGCTAACCCGATCTGGGCGGGCCGAAAGCCAACGAGAAGCGAACGCCATTGCCCGTGACCTCGAAGACACGGAGTTCGATGGTGACCGATACGCCTACGATATCGATGTCGAAGCCGTCCAAGCGATTCCGGCATACACCGAGGACATCCGGGAGATCGTCGTTTCGGGGATTCCGGTCTACAAGACGAGTGACTTCGAAACCGTCGAGAACCTCCTCTTGGAGGAAGGAGCCGCTGATGAGTAACGGCTCGGACCCGGCTGCTGTGCTCACAGCACTCGACCGAGCACAGGATGCCTTCGAGATGGTCGGCCGCGGTCGAACAGCGTTCGAGGACGGGATTAGTGCCGACGAAGACTGGAAGACCCAACTGACGAAAGCGTGCCGCCTCCTCGAGGTCGTTGACACGCTCCAGTCACAGGATGGGTACTACACGGCCGTCATCGAGGTCTGTTTCGGCGCGATTGAACGGTCGATCGAGGCGTACGCGCTCGCGATGACGAACGATACGCTTCAGGACTTTCACGACCACCAGTTCAGCTACGAACGTGCCCACCAGATAGGGTTGTTTGAGCGGGAGACTGCAGAGGCGATGAAGGACCTCTACAGTGAGAACCGGACAGAGAGCTATTACGGCGGCGGGCGTCCAACCCAAGAACAGGCAGAAGCAATGACTGACCTCGCCAGCGCTGTTCATCAGTTCGCAGTAAGCCAGATTCGGGAAGGCGGCGTCTGTCTGTGTGACTGATAACGTTTTAACATTTCAAGAGAGCATGGATCGGAATACATCGATGGAACGGGCCACGGGAACCTCACTTTCCGAGTCGTTCGAGCGCTACCTCCAGGACAAGGGGAAAGGCCGCGGTGGCGACGGCGGGAACTATCGACGAAACGCTGCACGCGAACTCGAGCGGTTCGCCGAGTGGGCCGCTGGCGACCGCGGCGACGACGACTGGACCGGGATCGTCCCCGACGACGTCGATCGGGAACCGACCTTCGACGATCTCGATGAACGGGTCTTCCGGGAGTATGCTCGGCATCTCGGGGGAGATCGGGGACTCAAGCAGAACACTGTACAAACCTATTACCGCTATATCTCTGCGTGGTGCGGGTGGTGCGTCAACGAGGGCTACCTCGAGGCGCATTACGCCCAGCGGGCAAGTGCGATGGCGCCGCTCCCCGAAGACGACGGCCGCAAGCCCGGCGACCAGCAGGCCTGGACGTCCGAACAGCGCCACGCGATCACCCGCCATGTCGACGAACGGGCCCGCGACGCCATCGAGGCGTACACGACACTTCCGGAGGATACTGATTCCTTCGACAAGCAACGAGCCCGCTATGAGGCGCTGAAGGCGGCTCGTGACCGGGCGCTCGTGTTCGTCCTCGCGTACACAGCTGTCCGAGTCGGGGAACTCCTCCGGGATCCGAATGACCCGCGACGGCGCGGCGTCCGCTGGGAGGACATCTCCCTTGACGACGGGAGTATGGATGTGTACCGAAAGAAACAGCAGTGGGACGCCGCCAGCCTCCCCGATCCCGTGATTTCGCCGCTGCGGAGCTATCGCCAGCTGATGGACCCACCGACGGAGCGCTGGCCGGTGTTTCCGACGTTCGACCAACGGACGCTCGCAAAACTCGTCCAGGATGAGCTGGCCGACCGAGGGGAGCGCCCGGAAGCAATTTCTGAGCGTCGTGAGGAGTACGCCCGCGACCTCCTGCTGGCGCTCGATGAGGATATACGGCCGCCGTCGATTACGACGGACGGCGCCCGGTCGATTCTCCAGCGGCTCTCGGAGGCCGCGGAGATCGACATTGACCATCCGAAACACGATTATCTTGCCCCGCACGGCGGTCGGCGCGGGATGGGCGAGGTGCTGGTCCGCGCGTTCGGATACACGGTGGCGGCTCGGTATCTCGACAATTCAGAGGAGATGGTACGAGAACGCTATTCGCATATTGAGGCCGGCGAACTCGGGGATGTTGCGACGGAGGCGCTCTCCGAGATTGATGGGTAGTGGCTCTGGGTGAGATTGGATTTCAGTGGGTGGTCCATCCGCCATCCACTGCGGCGAAAGCTACGATATCGAGCCAGTTCAGCCAGAAACCGATTCATACCAGGTTTAGGTGGCAAAACTGCAGCACTGCTTTACCGGTGTAGGCGGGCTGACGCGATCTACCGGGCGTCATAATACAGTTACCACACCAGTGCTTCACCCCCTCGTTTGCGCAATACAGACAAACTACTGAACGCTAAGTACAGACGGTGGACTTACCCCCCTCAAAATGAAGTGATGGTACATGAGCGCAGGATCAAGCGGAAAAGAGATGGGGGCAGGAATGGCGATTGGGATCGCAATTGGAGTCGCTATTGGTTCTGCTACGGATAATCTTGGCCTATGGATTGCACTTGGAGTTGCCCTTGGTGCCGCAATTGGGAGGGGATTGAGTAACCGAAAATAGAACAGCTATGATCTCTAATTTGTGGATATGCAGCCTTACTGAGCAACGTATTCAACCAGTCCACCCGAAAATGACTACTTGTGAAGAGTTCTATGACACCCTCGTGATCTACTCAGTTTGCCAACCGATGAACTTCTCGAATCCATATGTAAATCCGAGAAAAACGACGGCGAATACGAACCAGCGAACAACATCAAATGTGCCTGTGAAAGCAAGGACATTGAAAATATACGATAACGACGCACCGACAAATGCGGCTACGTAGAGGTTACGTCGGAGGTTCATAGGACATATTCAAACGAGTTCGGGTTAATTCTTCGCCCGTAGAATGTCGCCTAACGGCCCCGGTATACATAGTGGTCAAGCCCGAGATTCTAACTGTTTCAGGCAGCGATGACGCTAGTTCGGGCCCAACGGCTCGAAAGTTCTAATGGAGTCTAAGTTGGAGGATTCTCACTTGTAGCTGCAGATTGGGTTTCTGGTGGGAGGCCAGCATCTTGAGGCGTTGGTGGCTCGCGATTTGCGAGGTGATTTTTCCCGTAGATTACCACCATGAGAGCGGCGATCAGCACGAGCGGGAGAGCGCCCGTAACTTCGGCGAGTAGGTTCAGCCAGGGGTCTGGCACGCCATTTGGAATGAGCGCCTCTGGGTCGGCCGGATGGAAGATTCCCATGGCGTTGACGCCGGCGTGGAACACTGCGACGGCAAGGACGCTCCCGCCAGTACTGTTGTACATCCACGTCCAGAGGATGGATCCAGCTAGGATGGACACCATCCAGAGGAGCTGTTGGGAGAGCGGCCATCCCCCGTGGGTGGTCGTGGCGTTCAGGAACAAGGGGAGGTGCCAAGCCGCCCACGTGACACCAACAATAGCACTCGACACCAGCGCGCTGTAGGAGTCCTGGAGGATTGGGAGCATGAAGCCACGCCAGCCGAGGTCCTCTTGGCCGCCACCCCACACGGTTCCCCACGCCATCGCGAACAGGTAGATGAACGGTGATTCCAGTCCGCTGAGTTCGATCGGGCCACCGGCGGCGATGAACAGCAAGACGCCCAGCGAGAGGATAACCAACGGAAGTCCGAGCGCGATCGCCCACCACTTCGCACCGATCCGCCACTTGAACATCTGGCCGACCCAGGTGCGGAGGCTGCCGCCGGTGGCCCAGATGACGACCGCCGCCCCGATCGGCGGGCCGAACCCACCGAGGCCGATCAGGATCGAGTGCGTCCAGGAAGCTTCCATCCCCGAATACGCGAGTGCACCCTGGATCGTCCAGGTGAACGCGTACGCGATTGTGACGAAGCTCAGTAGGCGGTGTCGATCGATCCACGTGCGAATATTGTGTCTCATTACCAACGTCTGTGATAGAGACCGCACTTAACAATACTCTCAGCCACGGTGTTCTGGGCAGTACACTCTTCTCAGTTCACCCCGATTCTATTCGTATGCCTGACAACGTTCTCATCGCCTTCGACGGGTCTCCGCTTTCTGAGCGTGCGCTCTCGTACGCCATCGAGAATTTCTCGGATGCATCCCTTACAACGATTTACGTCATCAATCCAGTCGACTCGGTTATCGATGTGGAGGCCGGTGGCCTCCCAGTTGCTGAGGACTGGTACGACAATGCCCAAGAACGCGCAACTGGAATTCACACGACAGCCACAGAACTTGCGGCAGATTACGGGATCGATCTCGATACTGTCACGGAAGTCGGCAGGCCGGCACGTGTGATCCTTGAATATGCTGACGATAATGGCATCGATCAGATTGTCTTGGGTAGCCACGACCGGTCTGGAATTGACCGGGCGCTCCTTGGAAGCGTTGCTGAGACAGTTACCCGTCGAGCACGGATTCCAGTAACGATCATCGGATGACCCGGTGGTATCTGTACGAGCAGACATCGGTGGTCTCCGAGCACTCGAGAAATCTGTCTCCTACGGAGCCGGACGGCGACTCGCAGGCGTTGCTAACACATAACCCTCAATCAAACCCTAGAGATAGATCCCGTGGCCGTAACTGAGTCTCCCCCTCTCTCGACTTGTACTGTCCATATTGAACAGCGAGGTGGTCGCGGCGAAGCGGGTGCGAGGGCGCTTGAACGACACCTCCAGAATCTGTCCGGTGTCCACGACGTCGAGGTTTCCTTCCGAACGGGAAGCGCTCGGATCACCTACGACAGGAGGCTCACATCCGAGGAAACAATTCGAGACGCAGTTCGCGACCGAGATATCTCGATCCAAGACGACCGTGAGACGGCAACGGACGACGTAAGCACCCGTTCGGACCTCCGGCGAGAGGCAGTGTTCGTTGGCTTGACCCTGCTTGGGATGGTGACCGGCCTCGTAACAGGGTGGGTCGGTGGCCCGTCAGTTCTTATGTGGGGTGGTTACGGCGTCGCCTACGTCTTCGGAGGGTGGTACGGTCTCAAAGGCGCGGTCCAGACGCTCCGCCACGGCGGCGTCGACATCGACCTGCTGATGATCGTCGCAGCGGTCGGCGCACTCTCGATAAACGCGCCGTTCGAGGGCGCGATGCTCCTTTTCCTGTTCTCCCTGTCGAATACGCTTCAACACTACGCGATCGGGCGCTCGCGCCGAGCGATCAAGTCCCTCGTCGAGATGCGGCCAGACGAGGCACAGGTCCTCCACGACGGTGAGGAAGTCACCGTTCCCATCGACGAGGTCGCTGTCGGTGATGTGTTCGTTGTCCGCCCCGGAGACAAAATTCCGCTCGACGGGATTGTCACGTCTGGTGAGGGGACGGTCGACCAGGCGTCGCTCACCGGCGAATCAATTCCCGTGCCAAAGGAGCCTGGTGACGAGGTGTTCGGCGGGACGATCAACGAAAGCGGGAGCCTCGAAATCGAGGTCACGCGCCAAGCCCACGAGTCGGCCATCAGCCGCCTCATCAACATGGTTGAGCGCGCCCAGAGCGAGAAAGCACCGACTCAACGTCTCATTGACCGCCTCGAACAGCCCTACGTTCTCGGCGTGTTCGCGCTCACAATCGCAGCGATTGCCATTCCACTCGCGCTTGGGAGCGAGTTCACCAGCACGTTCTACCGGGCGATGACCCTGATGGTCGCCGCATCCCCCTGTGCCGTTATTATCTCCACACCAGCGGCGGTCTTGTCGGCGATCGCCTCCGGTGGCAGGCAGGGAGTCCTGTTCAAGGGCGGGGAACACGTTGAGGCAGCCGCGAACATCGACGCAGTCGCCTTCGACAAAACGGGCACACTGACACAGGGTGAGACGCAGCTGACGGACGTGTTTGTTCGTGACGGGCCGGCGGACGAGGCACTGACGCCTGACGAGTTGCTCTCGCTCGCAGCCGCCGTGCAGGCTCGGTCGGAGCACCATCTCGCCCGTGCGACCGTGACGGCGGCCAAAGAACAGGCACTCGACGTCCCCGACGCGCGGCGGTTCCAGTCTGAGGCCGGGAAAGGCGTCCGCGCCGATGTCGACGATGGAGTCATTCACATCGGGAATCGGAGTTACGTCGAGACAGTCCTCAACGGCACATCGATCGACGGACTGGATCACGGTCTCGACCGTCTCCGGTCACTGGAGGCAGAGGGGAAAACGAGCGTTCTCGTGACCCGCGAACACGGGAGCCACGCCACCGTGTTGGGGTGGCTCGCGTTCACGGACACGGTCCGTCCCGGTGCTGCTGAGATGATCGAGAACCTCCGGTCGCTGGGCGTGGAGCACATCGTCATGCTGACGGGCGACAACGAACGCGTCGCACAGCAAATCGCCGACGAAGTCGGTATCGACGAAGTCCAAGCGGAACTGCTGCCCGAGGAGAAGGTGACTACCATCGAAGGGCTGCTTGAGCGCTACGAGAACGTGGCGATGGTCGGCGACGGCGTGAACGACGCCCCAGCGCTGGCGACGGCAACGCTCGGGATTGCAATGGGTGGCGCCGGGACCGACGTCGCTCTCGAGACAGCGGACGTCGTGTTGATGGGCGACGACCTCGGGAAGATACCATACGTGCTCGGACTCGGTCGCCGGACGCGCCGGACGCTGACGGTCAACCTCGCAATTGCCTTCGGTGTGATCGCGCTGATGATTGGGACGATTCTGCTTCGGGGTATCCCTTTGCCGCTAGCCGTTGTCGGCCACGAAGGTTCGACGGTACTCGTCTCGCTAAACGGACTCCGATTGCTCGGATTCCGTGGATAGGAGACGCAGGCCGTAGCTTCCCGGTGAGGATCGGGAACCGTATTTTGGACCCGTGTTTGAAATACGTCTGAACGGACGACTGAATTCTACTGTCGACCGATGTGACTGTTGCGTCTGAAGAAGCTGAAACACACGCACTTGAGATCGCAGCCGCCCACGACGCAGTCCTTCACGTGCTCTACGTCGTCGACGAGGACGTTGTCACTGCGTACAGCGGCGACGAGTACGTTGACGAAGCGGAAGGCCCTGAACACGGTCTCGAAGAACACGGTGAGGAGACGCTGTCAGCGCTCCGGAGCCGAGCATCGGAAGCCGGTGTCGACGTTGAGACAGCGATGCAACACGGCCGCCCCGCTGAGACCATCGTGGACCACGCAGACGACTGTGACGCGGATCTACTCGTACTCGGCACCAAACGCCGGCCGGATGAATATCGTGCGCTGCTCGGCAGTGTTACCGACCGCGTCCTCCGATTGACGACTCGTCCGGCAATCGTCGTGAAAACTGAAGTCAGCGAGTAGCGAACAGTTGTTCACTACCGTCCATCATCTGATGTAAGACGGGCGCGGCGGCGGTCGAATTCCTCGTCGTCGATCTCGCCGCGAGCGTACCGCTCCTGAAGGACAGCGAGTGCGCCATCCTCGGTGGAGCCGTCCGATTGTGCCCGTGTTGCCAGCCAGTAGACGAGAGAGATGGGGAGGGCGACGAGGAGTGCCATCCACAGGAGACCGAACAGCATCATCCCCCAGCCCCATCCACTCCATCCGGTCATGTGGCCGCCGTTCCACATGCCGTCGTGCCAGCCCCACATCATTGCATCTGGGACGGCCGCGTGCGTCAGCGTCATTCCGGCGACGACGGCCAGCGACAGTGCTCCGACGACGATGAGTCCCAGCGAACGAATCCCGCGTGCTTGAATTGGATTTTGCATTGTTGTACTCCCAAAGAGTTCGGCGTGGTTAGCCGAGGATGTATTCGAGGGCGGGGTAGCGCTCGACGAGCGCCTCGCCGCCGACCTCGTAGGCTTCGATGTACTGGTCGAGTCCAAGGATGCGGCCCGCAGCGAACGCGGCAACCGCGAGGAACACGAGCATGTACGCGAAGTCCCCGTTGATGAATCCGTGCCCCATGTCCCAGTTTCCGAAGTAGAACATGAGCATCATGAGCGCGCCGAAGAACGCTGCGAGGCGGACGAACGCGCCGACCAGGAGGCCCAGGCCGATGAACAGCTCACCGTACGGGACGGCGATGTTCGCGAACTCGACGAACCACGGCGTGCTCCCCATCCACGCGAACAGGCCCGCGAGCGGGTTGCCGTTCGTCGCCGCGACGTTCGACAGGTAGCCGCCGGCAGCGAATTCGCCAGTGATCTTCGTGAACCCGGAGTACGCGAACGCGTAGCCCATCATGAGACGGAGCGCGAGTACGAACCACGCGCTGAGGCTGTGGACTTTCCCGCCGACGGTGAAACCGCCGACTTTGCTCTCGAGTTGGTTCATACCGGAGTCGAGTGTGGACATAATTATTGCACCTTCAACTATCAGTAGGCCGGGGGAGACGATATAACGGCGAGCCGGTGTTCTGAGTCAGAAAACCGGCGGGCTATATTACGCTCCTTTCGCGAGTAGGGAGACGTGACCGAGGAGCCCGACCCGCCGGACGTCTTCGCCACCCTCGACGACGAGTACGCCCGCGACATCCTCGTGGCGACGACGACCGACCGGCTGTCAGCGAACGAACTCAGCGAGGAATGCGACATGTCACGCCCAACCGTCTCGCGTCGTGTTACGCGCCTCGTCGAGCAAGGCTTCCTCGAAGAGTACACGCACGTCGACCCCGGCGGCCGACACTACAGCGAGTACGAGGCACGCCTCGAACGCATCGAAGTCCGCCTGCAGGCCGAGGGATTCGATGTCAGCATCGACGTCCGGCCGGACCCCGCCGACCGGATCATGACAATCTTCGAAGCGATGCGGGGAGACTGACTCATGGAACACACGTTATTCGTCATCGGGAAACTGTTCACGACCGCATTGGCGCTGGTCATCGCTTACCAGGCCTATCGCGGGTACCAACGGCATCACACGCGGTTACTCCTGTATGTCGCCGCCGGCTTCGCACTAGTCGGGCTTGGCGGTCTCCTCGAAGGCGTCCTCTTCGAAGTCCTCCAGGTATCGATCTTCGAAGCGGGATTCGTCGCCGCATTCGTCACTGCAGTCGGGATGCTGTCTATCCTCTATGCCCTGTATGCTCCGAATCCCTGAGTTTTCGGGACACCCATTCGAAAAGCGGCTTCTGAATGTCGTGCCTGGTTCGAAGCCGATACTGATCGGACTGCCCTTGTTCTCAATAGCGTCGGCTCGCAGCGAGTATTATATCCGTATCGCTCGTACCATCGCGTATGATTCGAACAGTCGTGGGTGCCCTCGGCGCTGTTACAGCACTGTTCCCGGACGAGATCGTCGACCTCTTCGAGAAACTCATGATTGCAAATTCGGGCGAGGGAACGGTGAGAGGGTGGGTCCGTCCAGCAATCCGGTCGGAGGGTGTGCTGATAGCTGGGATTTCCCTCTTTGATGGCCGGGCGTATGCGTGGCTGATGAATCTTACTGGCGTGTTCGGCGCGATCGTCCTCCTGTTTCCCGATCTGTATCGGAGATTTGCCACTGCGTTCCTATACGAGCGTCCGGAGTCGATGGAATGGAACGAGCGATTCCGCTCGGGCATTCGGGCTATCGGCGCACTATATGTCTTATTAGCGGCGAAAACGTACAGGGAACGCCATAACGATACTTGATCCTCCTCAACATCGTCAGCTGGTGGTTAGAGGGTCTGTTTCGCTTCGGCCGCAGGTATCACTTTGAATCTATAGTTTGAGCCCCACTCTACCAGTACTATCGAAGGAGAAATCCGCTAAAGAGAGGAGACCGTATGTATCCCCGTATGACGACAACCATCACCGTAGAAGGAATGTCGTGCAGTCACTGCGAGCAGACGGTCGAAGAGGCGCTCGAAACGGTCTCCGGCGTGACTGACGTGACCGTCGACAGGGAGAGCGAACAGGCGAGCGTCGAGGGTGACGCGGATGCCACGGCTCTCGTGGAGGCCGTCGACGACGCCGGATACACCGCGCACGCCTGAGTATACCGACCTGAGGATAGCCCTGAACGCTTCGAGACGAACGGCCTACCGTTATCTTCGGAGTTTGCCTACACTGATCCTGCCGTACGGTGTCAGGGGCGAACATTCAGGACGCCGGCGGACGCGAGTCAACACAGAGCATGACTCATGGAAGACCACACAGACGCGAATGAGAACCCCTCGGGAGAGAAAAATCAGCAGGACAATCGCAGTCACCAGCACGGACACGGCGAGCACGATGAAGCGGTCGCGGAGTCTGATGAGCAACGGGTAGAACAGGAGCTGCTGGGGGAAGGGGCGCAGTCTACCGCAGAGGGTGAAAAGCCCCATGAGCAGCACGAGCACGCCGAACACGGCGGTGACGGGCACGATCACGGTTCCCACGAGGGACACAACGGCCATGGCGGGATGCACGAGGGACACGAACAGATGTTCCGCCGGCGCTTCTTCGTCTCGACACTTCTGTCGATCCCTGTTCTCCTGTACAGCGAAACGCTCCAGGCGTGGCTCGGGTTCTCCGTCCCGGCGTTCCCTGGGAGCGAGTGGATCAACCCCGTCTTCGCGGTCATCGTCTTCGCG
>Ga0207719_100415_pt1 | contig 25857 bp, 25 predicted proteins | sample A23P1SouthBayCA_2_FD_187279 | JGI IMG/M metagenome (GOLD analysis project Ga0207719, IMG submission 187279) | Aerobic enrichment media microbial communities from Eden Landing Ponds, California, USA - A23 P3 (3) (SPAdes) | ecosystem: Environmental > Aquatic > Marine > Unclassified | place... | reverse complement strand
AGACTCACACCATATCTCCGAGCGTTTCAACTCCGTCGTGAAGTGTTCCGAAAACCGGGGAAAGAAGCACTCAAAACCATCCTCGAAACTGCGCTATGACTCACCAACAATCTCCGCCACAAGAGCGAAGAGGACAAACCCACGCGTCAGTGATACCTGACGCGGATAATTCCGCTAGGTGTGTTTGGATTGGGATCAGTCACAGCGGGCTTGTTCCCCACAGGTCCGCTGGCGTGACGGTTTGGCCGTCCCTGCTGGCATTCTGAACCGGCGTCAGAGACAGCAGATACAGGCACTTGCAGCGGTATCTCTGTAAGGACTGCGACAACACGTTCAACGAAGGTGGGCACGATTGTCGCTCACCCAAAGGCTGCGCATCATCGATAATTGTTCTCGATCTACGCGTTTCTTCGGTTTAATACGAGCCTTCGGCGGTCGCAGTGCGAAATCAAGGAGACACAAGACGAGCCATCGGCAAACCAAGGTCTCTCAAAAGGACAAGCTAACACCGTGTCTCAGAGCGCTCCAACTGTGGGGAGAATTATACCGCAAGCTGGGACGAGAAGCTCCCAGACACGCTATTGAAGTTTCGCTCTGATATCACAATGTACTATGCAAGAACGTCACTCAAAACGTCCGGGTTGGATGTCAAGTTTCGAACCAGCTGATGCGGGTCGTGAGTGTGTGATGTCCAGTGCCCGTAGTCTTGTGACGACTATGTGTGGATGTCCCCAACAGAACCACTTCGGTCTTTTGTTATACAAAACGTATCTACTGGCTAAAAGATAACAAGAGTACGTATGTGATTGGGATTTTAAGAAGGCCAATTCTGGCCTCAGAGGGGCAGATCTTTCAGAAATAATCACCACTGAGATGTTTATTTGTGTTCGGATGATCTAAACTACCGTACTTGGGTTAAACATCACTAGCAACATCGACACAGGCCTGTTCTATATTACTAAACAGAATAGTTCAGTTCGGCAGATCTTCGATCAACGTTGCACGTATATAAACTAACCAGTCTATTCAACCAATATCCGACTCACAATCACCAACAGTGAGTCATCTATCACTATACGTTGCCAGGAGAATGCTCAAGAGTCAATTCAACTTCATTCGTCTTTTCGAGGAGGATTTGTGCAATCTCCTCTTTTCTTTGTTGACGGTTGATACGGTTAGCAGGACCAGCAACACTTATGGCACCAAGAACTTCCCCATCGTTGTGACGGATAGGCGCACCGATAGCGTACAGCCCCTTTAGGTGTTCTTCTCGATCGATTGCGTATCCACGCTCTCGGATTGCTTGAAGTTCTGAGTCGAGTTCATCCCTTGATGTGATGGTACGCTCTGTCTTTCCTGGGAGCCCGTGCTGGGCAATGATTTCTTCTACGCGCTCTGCAGACAAATATGCCAACAGAGCCTTGCCAGCAGTAACGTGGTTAAGATACACACTGTTTCCTATCCGGGTACTAGTCTCAACTGCTTGGTCACCAAGCTCACGAATAATGAAAGTCCCGAGCCCGTGCTCTTCAACAAGATACTGGCAGAGTTCACCTGTCTCGTTAGCCACTGCACGGACCTTTTCACGAATCAATTGATAGCCGACTTGCCGTCCCCGAGCATACTCTCCGTGGTCCAAGAAGCCTAACCCAACGAAGTATTCGTTACCCTCCTGGACAACATATCCGTATTCTTTCAGTGATGTGAGATGATTATAGACAGTGCTTTTCGAGACATCGAGTTCGCCTGCCAACTGGCTTACTCCTGCACCATCGGCTCTTTGGAGTTTTTGGAGTAACTCTGCCATACGTGCGATCGACTTGACCGGGACGTCTTCGGGTGTGCTCATAAGTACTACTCGTATCCGTTCTTCTTTATTGTTTCGCATTACCGAACAAGAATCTGACGGACCCTGACATACAGCCTCACTAGTTGCGAATACTGGAGTTTGGCTCCTCACTAGTTAGCCTTCAGACACGTCTTGTCCAGATGACCGAATATCAATACAGGTCCTCCACGAAAATTAAATACTAGTACCACGACAACGGGAGTACAAGGATGATTGAGATTGACTCAGCCCGGAAAGTGTATAACGAGGACGTCGTGGCAGTAGGTGATGTCTCTCTTACAATTGACGAGGGCGACTTTGTAAGCGTTCTTGGTCCATCTGGTTGTGGAAAAAGCACGCTGCTGTTTATGTTGGGAGGATTTATTGAACCTACGGAAGGGACGATTGCAGTAAACGGCGATCAAGTGGTGTCACCCGATCCCTCGCGAGGGATGGTGTTCCAAGAAAGTGTCCTGTTCCCGTGGATGACGATCAAGGAGAACATCACGTGGGGTATGAAAGTCCTTGGCGTCGACGAGGAAAAACGGAACCGAGAAGCCGAGGAGTTTATCGAGATGATCGGGTTGTCCGGATTCGAGGACGCATATCCAAATTCCTTGTCAGGTGGGATGAAACAACGAGCCGCTATGGCGCGTGTCCTCGCAGCTAATCCATCAGTCCTACTTATGGACGAACCATTCGGCGCCCTAGACGCACAGACTAGAGAGATGATGCAACACGAACTACTCGAGATCTGGAGTCAGACTGGACAAACCTGTATGTTCGTTACACACAGTATTGACGAAGCATTGTATCTCTCCGACAAAGTTGTCGTCCTTAGCTCACGTCCAAGCAGCGTTGAGTCGATTATCGACGTTAGTTCTCACTTTGACCGTCCACGGGACAGCGACATTAGGGAATCAGAGATGTTCACTGACCTCCGACACCAGATATGGGATATGATCCAAGAAGAGGTGACAATCTGAAGTAGCTTTGGGACGTCTTGCTGCCTGAAAATGCGGGCTGTTATTGATTCCAGCAGAACAGTATTTACAGTCGCGGCTATTCCTTCATTTCATTGGAGTCAACCCAGACGTTCCAGGTGCTGGGTTCCTGCGGCCATCGGCGAGCTGGCTTTCCACCTTCTTCGGGCGCATCTTCCATTTGTGCACTCAGCTCAATAGGGTATCCATCTGGATCGGGGAAGTAGAGGAACAAGTTGTTGCCAGGTCCGTGCCGGCCAGGTCCACGGTAAATGGGATGGTCGAGCTCTCGGAGCCCTTCCTCTGCCGACTTGAGCGCAGCAAAGTCTGGTACTTCAAATGCGATGTGGTAAATAGGCCCCGTCGTGGGTAGCATAGGTGGTCCATTCTCGGGGAGGTCTTCCTCGAAATCGTGGAGATCGAGCTCAAGTTCTCCTCGGTCTTCAAGTGTCTCTAGCTCGGCATCAGACATCTGGGTGATATTCATTTCGTGATGCTGCGACTGTGCAGCGACGCTCGGCGTCCGAAGGAACGCAACATCATCTCCGATGCGGTCTGAAACCTCCATATTGAGGACGTTACGGTAGAACGCAACGGATTCTTCAATATCTCGTACCTTGATGGCTATGTGGTCTAAGCCCATATTATCGACAACCATACGAATCGCAGATGTACCTCCACATATATTTAATTATCGATCAGCACAACACCCTCACACATTATTCGAAAACATATCCTATTAATATTATATAAAAATTGTATATTATCTTATAATATCCGAAACAATTTTTATCCTGGTAATGCTTCTTGCTCTTGCGTATGGAAGAAGCAGGCCTACTAGTGCCTCTGTTTCGGAGGCAAATGAAGCACTGCCAAGTGAACAAAGACGAGACAGTCGCTTTCGTTACGGACGCAAAAAGTCCACGTGAGTTCATTGGGGCAGGATTCGCTGCCGCACAAGATCTTGGGGCGGATGTCTTTGAGGTCCAAGTCCCAGAGTACGGTCGAAACTCCGTGGGACCGCAAATCTCAGAGGGTCAGGGGGGTACCCTTCGACTTCCTGAGGGGCCCGTCGAAGCGTGTAAGAATGCCGATATGGTATTTGACTTTACGCTCGAAGGGTTCATCCACGTGCCAGAGCGCGGGGAGATCCGGGATGCAGGCACACGAATCCTGCGTGTTGGTGCACGTGAACCGTTCTATCTCCGTCGGCTAATGCCGTGGACAAAGGAAGAAGCACAAGAGGTCAAGGAGCGAGTTCAGAAACACAGCAAACTTCTCGCCGACACCGAAGAGATGCGGATTACCTCTGAGTATGGGACAGATATTACAATGGAAGTCGAGTCTGACACTGCTTTCGATTCTTATGGGTTTGTCGACAAGCCTGGTAAGTGGGACGTGTGGGGACAAAATATGGTCTCAAACTACCCGACAAACGTTGAGGGGAAGATTGTCATTGCTCCCGGTGACTACAATGTTGTGCCCTTCGCAGATTATGTCAGCTCCCCTATTGAATGCATCGTTGAAGACAACTACATCGTTGAGATCAACGGTGAAGGGGGAGATGCTGAGCTAATGCGAGGTCATATGGAAAGTTATGATGACCCCGACGTCTTCGCGACAAGCCACTTCGGATGGGGACTGAACCCCAACGGCGAGTTCTATAATATGGCGATCCATGACCGGAAGCCTGACGAAACAGGCGTCAGTGCGAGCGAAGGCCGCGTCTGGTCCGGTAACTTGCTTTGGAGTACTGGTCCAAATACACACGTTGACCGGTACGCTCCGTGTCACTATGACATTGCGCAGAAAAACTGCTCAATCTATCTTGATGGCGAGGCTGTCGTTAAGAAGGGCGATGTCGTTAATGACGCTATCTGAATATAGTCCTGTAGCCCTGTAGTAAGGACTAGTTGCGATTCACCCCTTCTTACAGACTGTCACGGTTCGCAGTCGAGGTTGCGGGATATTTCCAACATCACTGAGTGTACGTTATATCCGAACCAGATACGAATTATCGTAGTGATTATCGGAAGTCTGCATAGATTCTCGTCGTACGGTATGACGGGAATCTCTGAACAGTTACGATAACCACTATCAGCACCTCACAAGAGTCACCAACTAACTTGATCTGGTTCACCAGTTCTACCCAGACAAGTCATCAGTAGTGGCCGAGCAACGCTAGTCAAAAGCGGAGTTGTTGCTATCAGTTGCATCCAGCCGCCGACGTGACGGCACGGCATTGTCACTCACGGAGTAACGTCTCCGGTCTGAGACGACTGATTCACGGAGAGCTCTTGATGCCCCGCGAGTGCTGCCCAGAGGCGACGCCCGCTTCGGTGGGGCCCCGTGAACCGCCTCAGAATCAAACCTAAGGGTGAGGACTCCACTCAACCGTGTTCTGCTTGTTCGATATATGGTTCAATCGTCTCGCTGGATACCTGTCCCGCCGTTCCGAGGTAGTACGACTATTGCCAGAATCCACCGCTTCACAGATACTGTTTCAAGTACGGTCCGTGATGTTCCCACATCCTATGCCGTGACGGTCTTGGCTTTCCAAACACCCTCGCTCGGCGCGTATCGTTCGCGAATTAAAGGTTCTCGTGATGACGTAAGACGAAGTCTTTTGAGCCACTAGACTCCGAGGCGGTTCACATATCAATACTGACGTCACCCGCCCAAAAGAGCAGGTACTCGCGAAGGCGTGCAAGCAACTTATCAAAGGTGATCCCAAGAGCCGAAATGAGGACGACACCTGCGAACACTGTCTCGTATTCGAACGACCCTTGCGCTTGAATAATGACGTAACCAATTCCTTCGCTGGAGGCGACGAGTTCCGTTACAACGGTAACGATAAGAGCGATAGGCATCGCCATCCGAACTCCAGAGAAAATATACGGGAGACTTGCTGGGAGGACGATGTCGCGGAACACCCGGAAGCGCGATGCACCGAAGTTTTCACCAGACCAGATGTGTAGCTTGCTTACACTTTGGACACCATAATACGACCCTAGCAAGATGGGGATGAGTGACTCAATGAAAATAACGACAAGCTTTGGCGCGTGCCCGAGTCCGAGAATAACGAGTAGAAGCGGATAAAACGCAATACGTGGAACTGGGTAGAGCGTACTGATTAAGGGATCAAGAACGAATTCAACGCGCTTGTCAGATCCCATCCAGATGCCGACAGGAATGCCAACAACAAGCGCAGCAGTAAAGCCGACGAACACCCGGAAGAGAGTTGCAAAGATGTCCGGGTACACTGTACCTTCGATCACAAGCATTGTGTACAGTTCCATCGCTACAACCTCAACACGGGGGATAAGCGGCGGACCATACGAAGAACTAACCAAGAGTGCCCCGAGCTCCCACACAACGAGCAGACCGAAAATCGAGAGATAACTAATTGGGTACGTCGTCTGTTCAGCCCAGTCGTTCAGACGGCTAAGCCACGCCGATCCACGGGACGACGTACTCACGAGTGGTCACCTCCCTGCCAGTAGAGCAACCGCTGTCTGATCAGAAGGAGCAAGCGGTCATGAAAAACACCAAATATTGCAATCATCGAGATCGAACTGAACATAAGTTCATAATTGTTGAACTGTCTCGCCTGCAGCGCTAACTGACCAAGACCGAAGTCTGACTGGATGAGTTCAGCTGAGAAGACGACGATGAACGCAAGTGCAAGACCGACACGTAGACCTGAGAGTATCTGAGGGAGGCTGTCCGGAATGACAACTTCAGTCAGGATCTGAAGTCGCGATGCATTGAAATTCTGTGCCGACCAGATATGGAGTTCCGGAGTGTTTCGAACACCATCGAATGTATGGATGTAAACTGGATAGAAGGCAGCCAGAAAAACGACAACTGCTTTTGACATAAATCCGATTCCGAACCAAATGACGAAGATGGGAAACAACGCTATTTTGGGAATTGGGTAAGTCATCGACACAAGTGGATCGAATAAGCGCCCGAAGATAGCATTCCGTCCTGTAAGTACACCCAATACGATCCCCAGGGCAGAGCCACCGAAGAAGCCCACGTAAACGAGCTGGAGCGTCGCCCACGAATTTTTGACTAGCGTTCCTTCATTCCACATCACGAGGAGATAACTAACGATTGTGTGGGGTGCAGGAACGTACTCTGGCAGAATGCCGGCGAGCCCTACTACCTGCCAGAGTAATAAGAGTGCGATCACCGGCGAACTGCGAATAAGAATTCTATAAGCGACTTTTCCAGCTTCTACCGCGGAGTTTATGGATTGTCTATTAGTTGACTCAGTTTTCATAGTAGACCATCATTTGCTGTGCCCATTTGGATATCCGCTTGTATCGATTCACCATACGTTCCACCAAAGATGATGATAATGCAAAAATGTACCTATCGGATTCAGGAGTTTGCTATTAAATCGTGATCAATTATCAGATAGGCTTAAAGAAGATTTATCATAGCAAGCATTCAACCCATACCTGATGACACGAGGTGGAGATTCCGTAGCGCGGGTTCTCGCAGAGAATGGGATTTCGGAAACTTATGTGTTACTTGGCAATCAGACGGTAGACATCGCTGATGGCCTCCACGAACGGGGTGTTGAGGTGATTACAGCACGTCACGAATACAACGCAGCAGTTATGGCTGACACACGTGGGCGACTGACGGGTTCTCCAGGTGTTGCAATCACGGTGGCTGGCCCTGGTGCAACGAATGCTCTGACTGGCGTTGCACAAGCTTATACTGCTGCTTCCCCGATGATTCTCGTAAGTGCAGTGTTACCGGAAGACGCCCCCACAGAATCGCTACATGGCGTCGATGACCCATACTTTGTCCAGAAAGCATTCGAGTCGGCAACGAAATGGAGTACACAAGTCCATCAGCCAGAGCGCGTGCCTGCAGCTCTAAATCGAGCATTCGATATTGCTACGACTGGACGGCCAGGGCCAGTATTCGTCGGCATTGACGAGGAGATACTAATGGAGGATGTGAATATTCCACGTTCAGCGTACAACTGGACACACATCTCTGAAACACCCCCTTCGGAAGAAGCGGTTTCGGAGGCTCTCGAACCAATCAAGAGCGCTGAAAAGCGGGTGCTGTACCCAGGAAAAGGAGTTCTCCGAGCCTTCGCAACCGACGAACTCGTTAGTGTCGCCGATGCGCTTGAATGTCCTGTCGTTTGCCCCCGCCACTATCCCGATTCATTCCCGAACGATCACGATGCATTCGCTGGAACTGTTGGGATGTCAGATCATCCAGCAGCAACTACAGCGCTATCGGAGGCAGAAGCCGTACTTTCTGTCGGTGTTCGTCCGAGCTCCCATGAAGCTGCTGTACTTGACGACAGAACACCTGACAGCGTAAGCATTGTCTATTTTGATTCTGGACAGGTGGAATTCCCCCAGTCGAATGCAGACGCTTTCGTTAATGGCGACCTCTTAGCAGTACTCCGCGAGGCCGCTGATGTCCTCTCCGACAGTGCAGGAAGGACCGATCCAGATTACTATGCGGCGGTTCGCGACGAGGCTACGCGGGTTCGTGAGGAAGTAGCTGAGTATGCAGAGGAAGTTCGAGAACAGACACCAATTCATCCACTGGTCCTTATGACCGAGATTCGTGAGATTGCTGACGATGATGTTATCATCACGGGGGATGCAGGCGCTGCGGGCGGTGCATGGCCAAATGACGCCTTTGAGTACCGCACAACGAATACGTTCCACCACTCACGGCTGTATGACTCTATGGGCTTTCCTGTGCCAGCCGGTAACGCTGCAAAACTCGTTGATCACGACCGTCAGGTAGTGAACCTCATCGGTGATGGCGGTTTCTTAATGTGCAATATGGAATTGGCGACAGCTGCTGCAACAGGGACAGATGCAGTTACAGTCGTAATGAACGACTCAAAATACGGGATGATCTGGAACTATCAGCAAGCGGATGATCACGCTGAGGTCGCCACAGATATCCCACCGATTGACATCGCAGCAATGGCAGAGTCCTTCGGTGTCACAGGTATTTCTGTTGAGGACCCCGACGATATACGCCCCTCACTCAAAAGGGCACTAGAGGCTGACGAGCACGTCGTACTTGACGTACAGGTAGATCCAACAGCTGAGTACGTATCACGAAAAATCTGGTAAGTTCGTTCATCGACTCCACAAGAATCATATTATCTGACTTCAATTAATTTATACACCGTTATGCCAGTGATAGAGCCAACACCGGCCGATATCGATTTGCGAGCGATCAATTATATGAGTAAAGATGGGGAACAATTAGATGGGTTTGAAATAACAAGTCAAAAGAAGAATTTCCACGGCGAGCAAACGTATGTCATCTTTCTGCACGGGCTTCGGGGATTCGCACTCGGGGCAGGAATATCTCCCATTGCCTATCCTCTTGCCCGCCGGGGAGTTCAGTGTATTTCCATCAACAAACGGAATAGTGGAAAAGGATATGAAAAATCCGATTTCGCACAGATAGATCGTGACATCGGTGGGGCTGTCGAATGGGCAACCGAACAGGGTGCAACAGAAGTCATCGTCTGGGGGCGAAGTCTCGGGGCTACCGAGGCAGCATACTTCCAAGGAAAACACAACCACCCAGATGTGGACGCGGTTGCCCTGGCGGCCCCATTCGCCGACATTCGAGAGAGGTCAACACGTGGCTACTTCCAGGCGGTCTCGGATGATCCTGACAAAGCTTACGAGGACTTCGTCCAGTCTGCGCGAGAACTGGTAGAAACAGGCCGTGGCAACGAGATCGTTGCACTACCTCGACCTGTGGATGGAGATATTGAGTATATCCCGATGACTGCCGAGTCGTTCCTCTCGTACCGGTCACCAGAGAGTAAGTGTGCTACAATCGACTGGACCCCAAAAATTGAGGTTCCGATTCTCCTTCTACCTCACTCATCGGACCGTAATGTGACTCCGGCTGAAGCAGAGGAGATAGCAGACACAGCAGTTCGAAGCTCGCTTGTAGAGGTCGAGCCGATCGCTGCTGATCACTTCTTTACTGACAGGGAAGGGCAGGTTGCGAACGTCACTGCGTCGTTCATTCAGAACGCGCGTGACAAATAAAAAGCTTGACAGACGGATTTAGTGGTGGAAAAGTGGATCTTCGTGGTCGTCTTGAGGGCCAAGCGGAGTTTGAAGGAGATCTGAAAAGAATCCGATCTCTTGGCCAGTCAACACAGCAATTTCAGCGGGACTGAGACGACAGGCCCATTCAAGTTTTGGTGATTTGAGTTCAAGTCGAGGCCCACTGTCAGTATCGAGGAGCGTGAGCTGAATCACTGTGTATTCGTTTTTAATTTGGATTCTCTGATCGGTTGGGGTCGACTCCTGCCCGGGTGTATGCTCAATGCCTGTAAGATCGGTGAAGAAGCTATCATCCTGCCAAGTAAGGCTCTCTAGCGCGAGAGCGTCAAGTCGAATAGAGTCTTCCGGACCCTTGATCTGGAGTCGTTCACCCGTTGGTGTCAATATTCGAGTGAGGCTGACAGATACGTCATCGGTATCAAGAGACATAGCCTCTCCGTTAGTATCCTTGGCCGTCATAGTATAATCGAGAGAGTGTTCGTTGGGATAATAGTATGATCAAGGTACACCCGGCGATCCGCAAGTTTGAAGCCCTCTTCTGTCCTTCGGAGAGTGTCCTGACGCTCCATTGATAGAATATCTGGCTCTGTCTCATCGCCCTGTTGACGGAAAATCAGGAGATTATTTTTGAGTTCTACCTCCGCACCATCGTTTTCAATGATACGAACGTTATTCACGTGGCGGCGAGTTCTCGATGGGGGGTCCTCTGACCACGCGAAATCATTATTCATCCGTTCGGTCCGAACCTTCAATGTCCCCCAGTCTTCCTTCATATGGAACGACTGATCGCTAAACTCTGCCTGATTAGCCCGCTCCCGTGTTGTCCGAATCGGGACTCGGTAGGTGATATCTTCAGTCAACAGATTATGCCATTCTGATAGTTTTCGATTGTCCAGCAGTTCGGCAGTGTGAAAAAGGAACTCTTCGCACTTAGCACGGAGTTCGCGGTCAGCGACCGTATCACTGGACATCTAGTTCACCTCCTCATTAGCCATTGTTTTGTACCACTTACGATAGAAGTCAAGTTGATTCTCGTCCGTCATTCCACCGTTGCGATATGCTGTGCCGGGCCCTACCCAGTCTTGGGCGACTGTTGCATCCGGATTTTCACCGCGCCCCATCGTGAATAGCGTTCTGACGTTCTGTTTCTGAGCGAACACACTCCCTGCTGCATCATCAATACCGTACCAGATGCCAACATCGTCAACCTCAAAATTCCCCGAGGGACTGAAGTTCGCCATCCCGACCTCGTACACGCGTTCTTTGTATTCTTTAGATGCATCTTTGGGAGCCAGCACCCAGTTTACGACTTCCATCTTCCCGGGCCCTCTTGGTTCCCACTTTCTTAATAGGAATGTGCCGACTGATTCCTTTTCAGGGTCATCCCGGCCGCCAAGGAAGATGAACGACAGGTTTGGGAAAATATTCCCCAAGGTCACACCAGACTTACGAGCAACCTCGTGTTGGTTATCTGTAACATCATTGTGGTTGAACTCTTCGACAACCTCAGGTGGATGACCCCAGTACGTGGGTTCATCCGACTCAATCTGGTAGAAGCTGAATGAATGGCCGTCACAGTCAGCAATACCGTAGAGTTCACTTTCTTTTTCACCTGTTGCAGTGTCGCTTCCGACACCGGCGTCGATGGCGGACTTATGCCCCATCGGAATATGGTAGTTATCGCCCGAGAAGTTCTCAGTTGGTGTCTTCCAATCGTTTTCAACCTCCCAACGGTGGGGATCACCGATAACCTCCATATCGATAAGGTTGAAATACATATCTAAAAACCACGTTGCACCGCCGAGGTACTCTTCAAGTGGCGGTGCATCTGCGTTCATTGATGCAAAAACAAGTCCGTTGTACGCTTCAACACGTGGGACCTCGTGGAGACCATACTCGTCTGCTTCTAAATGATCGAAGCCTGCAGCTTTTTGCGGGACACCAGTGAGTTCACCTGTGTTATCATACGTCCAGCCGTGGTAGGGACATCGGAAATGAGTAGTATTTCCCTTCTCAGCACGGCAGACATTGGCTCCGCGATGCCGACAGCTGTTGAAGAGGACATAATGATCTCCATCCTCTCCGTGGACGAAAATGAATGGATCTTCACCTATAGTCCGTTGTCGGTAATCACCGGGTTCAGGTACTTCAGATTCGTGTCCAATGTAGACCCACACTTGGCCAAAAATACGTTTTAGTTCTTCCTGATAGACATCTTCGTTATTTAAAATTTCAATAGGAACCTCGCCGTCCTCAAGCGTTTCGCCCATAGCACCGAGTACCTGCTGGACCCGACTGGGATCAGTTCCAGCAGTCGACGGAGATTGGTCAGTCTGGTGTGACATCATCTATAATAGTGGATGATTTCCTCTTAAATTTTGCCCTCATTTATTTTACACCAGCGAGTGGAAGCGTACCGGTAAGATTGATCGTCTGGTACCCCATATCGGCTGCAGGTCCTGGGTACATCCCTTTAATATAAGCTAACCGCGGTACAATTATCGGAGAGTGTCAGACAAACTGTGTGGCCAACTTGGGCTAAGACAAGCAAACAATTGAATTTGGTATTATTTTATCATATGTTTTTATATATCTGCTCCGGTTTTGTGGAAACGGGCTAATGATAGGAAAACCCCGACATTATGGAATAAATGTCTCTGATATGGACGAAGCAATCGGTTTTTATGCCGATTTGCTGGGTTTCGATGTCGACCGGGAATTCCCGATTAGCGATGTTCAAGCGGACATCGTTGGTGTCGATGAAGTTGAGGGAGACATTGCATTCCTCGATGCGGGAGACCTCTCCATCGAGTTGATTGCATACGACGCGCCTCCAAATGATAACGTCCACAATAATTCATCTGGGCACGATATTGGAATCGCACACCTCTGTATCGAGGTGGATGACGTGTGGTCTACATATAATGACCTCAAATCGGATGCCGAGTTCATTGAACAGCCTCAAAAAGTCGGAAATGGCGCACAGATCACCTATATGCGAGATCCCGATGGAAATTACGTGGAACTGATTGAGCAACCAGGAGAGTAGCGTCGCTACTGACCCGACCCCATTTGCTAAGTTGATCTTGCGGGAAGTAAATTTCGGGGAGCTAATATACAGTATCTTCCGTTAGAATTATAAATTATTAGTGTCTCTGCTACAGCTATGCCTGTGAGTGATACTCACTCGAGCAGACGGAGTGTACTGAAAGCAACTGGAACAGCCATCGCCGCAGGTAGCCTCACCGGCTGCCTCGGTGGTGTTACTAGCAGTGGGTCGTCTACGGTCTCATTCACCTTGGGACACGGCATTGCGTCAGAGGAGCCCCTGTGGCTGATGGATGCAATGCCGGATATACTTGAGCATTGGGGGGACGCATACGAGGTAGAATTCAAGAGTTTCCCCGCGAACAACCAGCGGCTCCAAGCATTCCAGGCAGGGGAACTCCAAGCCGGGACCTCAGCAGCGGTCACCGCTATTTTTTCAACCAATAAAGGGCTCCCTCTAACTGTCGTTGCGAATATCGCACAGGAACGTAAAGATACTTACCACGAAAAATTCCTTGTCCGTCCTGACTCGGATATAGACGGACTCAATAAGGAATCATTGGAAGGCAAGAAAATTGGCATCTGTGCATTCAAATCGTGGTGTGACTTATGGGCTAGGTCAGCAGTCCGGAAAGTGGGCCTGGAGCCGGGATCGGACGTCGAGCTTGTGAAGACGCCGTTCCCGTCAATGGCAGAAGGGGTCGCCAAGGGACAAATTGACACCGGGATATTCCCGCCCGTATTCAATATGCTGGGAACCCAAAAGCACGGTTTGAAGAGCGCCTTTGACGTTATCGACACAGTGGGCTGGGAACACGATCTGATGGAACTATGGTTTTCCACGCAGTTCCTCAATGAGAATAGCGACGTCGTCGAGAAATTCCTTCAGGACTACGCGTCTGCTGTTGACTATTACAATAACAACATAAAGGAATCTAAACGGGCGATCCACGAAGCTGGTTTTGTCCAGACTCCTAAAGACACATACGTGGAACTCCCGAACTACACGCATCAAGTCCAACCAATGACCAGCAGTCTCAAGAAAGTCAATCAACTCACCGCCGAGATTGGTTGGATTGAGGAGCCAGTAAATATTGATAATGTTTACAATCTCGACTACCTCCCGTAGGTAGCTATCCTAACGCTCGTTGAGGTCCTCTCTTGGAAGCAATACAGAGCATACTTGTCCTTCTTCCGAATAGATTTATATGTCCACTCTACTTTTTCGTGTGTAATGATGTGGCTTGATCAGCAAGTAGCACTTGTTACTGGTGGTGCCTCCGGACTCGGCCGTGCAGTTGTCGAGCGTTTTCTCGACGAGGGAGCTAAGGTGGTCGTATTTGATATTGATCAAGAAGGGCTCGATGAGCTAAATACTGAGTACAACGAGGTCTGCACAGTGCGGGGAGATGTAACTTCACTGTCAGACAATAAAAAAGCAGTTTCAACTGCTGTGGAAGAATTCGGTCGGCTAGATATATTCGTCGGTAATGCCGGTGTTTTCGATGATAACGTCTCACTCCCAGAAATCGGAGAAGACAGTCTCAGAGAAAGCTTTGTTGAGCTGTTCGAGGTTAATGTGTTAGGATACTTACTCGGTGCACGGGCTGCACTTCCGGAGCTCATCAAAACAGAAGGCCGAATGGTATTCACAGCTTCGCAGGCAAGTTTCAACCCGGATGGCGGCGGGATCCTATACGTGCCATCAAAGCACGCTATCGCTGGGATCGTCCGACAGCTTGCCTTTGAACTCGCCCCGAAGGTCCGCGTCAATGCTGTCGCTCCTGGATATGTGCCAACAGAACTGAGCGCAACCGCTACACTTGGAGGTGAGAAATCGATTGTCACATCAGATGAATTCGATTCCTCGAATCATCCGCTTGATTTTGTGCCAGCACCAAAAGATTACACTGGAGCCTACGTACTACTAGCATCTGAGGAGGACTCGCGCCCTATGACTGGAACTATTATACGCGCTGACCTCGGTCGGTCCGTGCGAGGCATTACATCTGTTGCCGGCCGTGCTGTAGACTTCGTCACTGACGGACTCTAACGGACCAGTCACCAACTGATAAATCGTTGTGATATTTTGGAGTGCCTTATCTCGTCAAGCCGTTCCTCTGCTATTCCGGAATAATTTTGATCCATTACATCGACAAATCCGGTATGTCATTCACAGTGAGCCTCTTTGGCTGTGGGACTATCGGTAAGGAAATCGGACGTGCATTTGCTGACGGGACAATCAACGGTGAGCTCGTACGCGTCTATGACCGAAATTTCGAAAAAAGTCAGTCGGTAATTGATCTGTTCGAAGCTCAGGAACCACCAAAAGTAGTGAACGAATCAGATGGTCTTACTGAAGGGTCTGATCTTGTCGTTGAGGCAGCTGGCCAGTCCGCAGTTTCTGATATAGCCGTATCAAGTCTCAAAGCTGGATGTGACGTCTTGTTACTGAGTGTAGGAGCACTCGGAGATCCCACTCTTCGGCAGGAAGTAGTCCAAACTGCAGAGGAAGTGGGTCAAGTCGTCCACGTTCCGTCGGGTGCAATTGCAGGCCTTGATGCGGTCAAGGCTGCTGCACTGACCGGTGATCTCAACACGGTATCACTTACAACTACAAAGAATCCTGCCGGTCTCGAAGGTGCCCCTCACCTAGTGGAAAACGAGATCGATATATCATCTCTCAACACAGCAACAACGGTGTTTGAGGGATCAGCCGCGGAGGCGGCTACGGCATTTCCATCGAATATTAACGTTGCAATGGCATTGAGCCTAGCAGGAATCGGACCCACAAAAACGACTGTCCGGATCATAGCTGACCCTCAAGAGCAAAACAATGTTCATCACATCGAGGCCACAGGAGAAATGGGGACCGTAGAAACCACGGTTCGCAATGTGCCGTCCCCTACAAATCCAAAGACGAGCTATCTGGCTGCGATCTCCGCTATTGAAAAACTCCGAAGTATGGGTTCGACGCTCCGTGTCGGAAGCTGATTGCAGATGAAACCGATACTTCCGGTCTTATTCGCTCTTGGGACAGCCTTCGCGTTCGCTGTATCTACTGTGTTAGTTCGCATCGGAGTAAGGGAATCTAGGCCAATCGTTGGACTGGTCATAACAGTGGCTGTGAACGTCGTTGTTCTCTGGACAATGAGCATCATTTGGTATGATGTCTCAATTGATCTTTGGGCGTGGCGGTGGTTCATTCTCGCTGGTTTATTCGCACCTGCTCTCGGTCGACTTGCCAACTACATTGGAATCCAACGCGTCGGTGTGAATCTCGTATCGCCTATCAGTAATATGAATCCGCTCGTGTCTGTAGGTCTGGCTATTGGTGTGTTAGGTGAGCATCTTTCTTTAGTTGGCTATGTTGGAGTGGCACTTGCAGTGGGAGGTGGTGTTATTCTCGCGTCAGTGAGAGGCGAAAGCACAAACCAAGTACGCCGAACTGATCTCTTATTCCCTGTTTTTGGTGCAGTCACATACGGAACTGTGCATATATTTCGAAAATTGGGTACAGGGCAAGTTAGCGAACCAACTATCGGGGCAGCGGTTAATCTGACTACTTCATTTATTCTCGTTGTCGCTGGCCTCCTGTTCACTAACCAACTGGAAACTCTGGCCGTACCTCGCCGGGAACTACTCACATTCGGTGCTGCAGGGGTCGTTTCAAGTTTCGGCCTCGCATCACTGTATACTGCACTGAGTTTAGGGAGAGTGACAGTCGTCACACCAATATTCAATACATCTCCCCTGTTTGTGCTCCTACTGACGGGGCTATTCGTCCGAGATGGCGAACTATTCAGTAGGCGAGTTCTGATAGGTACAGTAGTTATTGTCGCTGGCGTTGCGATGTTGACAGCAGTCACGTGAGGCCCAGTTGGAGGTCTGCCTTACCAGCTGTCTACCGCTTTCCCCGAACGGTGTTCGGCATAAAACTTTATTCCAAATGTCTGCCTACTCAATGCTATGGCAATAGTAGCCGCTGTAAAAGGAAATGATGCACCCGATCGGGTCGTCGAGGTCGCAAACGATCTGGCGACCGCCCACGATGAGGAACTACTCGTGCTCCACGTGATCGCTGAAGAGGTGTTCGAACAGCGTTCAGAGTCCACAGATGATTATTTCCGCGAAGACGCAGTTCACGATGCAAAGCAGGTAGCAAACCGAGTTGTCAGAGAGACGTTGGGTACCACGGATGAGGCAACGATGCTGGGACGTATAGGCTCTCCTGCAACAAGTCTACTCGAGGTGATGGAATCACGAGAGCCTAGCTATGTTGTGATCGGGTCACGGAAGCGGACACCTGTAGGAAAGGCCTTGCTTGGAAGTACTACGCAGTCAGTGATGCTACACACGTTAACCCCCATTGTTGCAGTCCCAGATGGTGTGTGAACATATCATAGGTGTAAGTGTTTATATGATACCTTCGATTGTTGCAAGGCAATAGATTTATTTAAATTGCCATCTATTGTGTTAACAATGAACGTAAGAAATGTCCAATTCCCGGAGTGTTGCGGTTACTGTCCCCACCGGCAGCGTTTCTCGGCCGCTTGTGATCATAGTCTCAGACAATCCTTGGTTCTCGAATTGGAAAATGAATCTGAAAAATTATGTCCCGTCTTCAAGGACTGGCACGCACAGGAGATGTCCCGATTAGAAGACGAGCTAGCTGACCTTGTCGAGTAGACTGCTGTTCCACTTGGATGAGTAAAGATACAGAAATTCATATTGCGTTCCGTATTTTGGAAGTGTGATAAGGTCTAAACTAACGATGACGTGGATTCTTCAGATCTTGCCCGAACAAACTTACTCACCGAATGTAGCGACTTTCCAAAATTAGTATCTCTGGGCACATAAACGAAGCTCACGCGGGCGAGAAAAACCTGATACACCTGTTGAGATTAACTCTGTTCGATATTCTCTCCGCAATAGTTTGTCGTCGGACTCTGCGGTCGTGTTTACCTATGGAAATTCTGCTACCCGAGCTAACCACCGGTAACGATATAGTATTTTGGACTGGCGAGAGTACCGAAGCTAACGATCGAGAAAACCACAATACAGCAGGGTGATAGGATCCTCAGTTTGATCACAGCGGGGGGTACGTGTGGCGGTAGCTGTGGCTGTGCGCCCCCCGACCCGGCCGCCGACCGCCGCCGGACCGGCGGCGGTCAGGCACTCACCCTTGGTGGGTCATATACCTCCTCTCGATTCAGCATATGGAAGATCGACACCAGCATTTTCCGAGCCGTTGCGACGATCGCCTTTTGCGAGCCTTTCTTTCCCGCTAACCGATCATAGAACCGACTCAAGTACTCGTCTTTGCACGTATGCACCGCTGTCCGTGCACACTGCACGAGAATCCACCGCAACTGCCGTGATCCACGTTTCGAGATTCCTCCCTCGATCCGCGAGTCAGGCAACTCGCGGATCACTGGGTTCAATCCAGCGTAACTCACTACCTCTTTGTCCCGATCAAATCGTTCTATCTCGCCGATCTCCGCGTAGATCATCAGCGCTGAATAGTAGCTCACGCCGGGAATTGTCATCAGCAGCTGGGTCTCTGGCAGAGACCCAGCGCGTTCTTCGATTGCTGTCTCCAACTGGTCGATCTCATCGGTTAGCGTCTCGATCATCTCCAAGTAGGAGGCTAACAACGTGTCCCACGGCGTCGGGAGCGAGAGGTCCCGAAGGGACTCTCGTCCCGACACGCTCAACGGCTTGATGTCTCGGGTAATTCCGTGATCGGACAATAACCCGTGGATCTTGTTAGCGTACTCAGTCCGGTTTTCAACCAGCTTCTGTCGCCCGCGCACGAGTGCGCGGGCTTCCCTGATCTCGTCGGGTGGAACGTAACTCTCCGGCACTGAATCTAACCGACCCATCCGTGCGAGCACCTTCGCATCGACGCGATCAGTCTTTTTGTCCGCGTTTGCGATCAGCGTGAGTTTGCTAGAGTGCGCAACAGTCACATCCAAATGCTCTGACAGCGTATCGTGGATGTGGTAGTAGTTGCTGGTGGCTTCGATTACGGCTTCGGCTCCAGCGTAGCGCTTGGCGAGATCGTCGAGGTTCGCGTTCTGGACGCGAACCTCTTCGACGATCTCACCAGCTTCATCAATTACTGCCACCTGTGCGTACCGCTTGTGAACATCAATTCCAAGGTACATTGATTGTCACTCCGGGACGTCAGTGCGTGAAACAGAGATTCACCTATGCGGGCTTTCTCGGCTGCCGCTCCCGGCGGCAGCCGAGCTGTAGCGCCCAAGACTCGGCTTCTTACGCACTTGGACCAGTCAGTTAAACGTGCTCGTTGGCACGAAACACGAATCGGTCTCTTGCGTCCCATATCTTGTTCCACGCTCTCCAGGGATAGCAGAATTTCCATCGAGTCAGTTAAGGATGAAGAGTGAGGCGGTGTGAATTTGTGGTGCTCTGTGCCAAAAATCAACCGCCTCACCGGATGTACAGACTGGATTGATTTGGATTTTGTGGAGCGACAGCGGACACCCGAGTATGCGATGAAGCTCGGTATTCAACTGCAGTTAGCGGGGCTGTCGCTGTCGAATACCGTCTCGATACTCGAAGAACTGGGTGTCGAGCGATCTCGCAAAGCAATCCACGATTGGGTGCAAAAGGCCGATCTACAGCCCGCAGACGGTCGAAGCCCGAATCACGTTGCGCTCGACGAAACTGTGATTCGAATCAACGATCAACAATTCTGGCTGTACGCTGCCGCCGATCCCGACACAAATGACCTGCTGCATCTGCGACTCTTTGCAACGACAACGACCGCATTAACTGAGATTTTTCTGCGGGAACTTCGCCAGAAACACGATATCGAATCCGCCGTGTTTCTGGTTGATGACGCTCAACACCTCCAAACCGCGCTGGCCAGAGCTGGGCTCCGATTTCAAATCGAACGGACTGGAAATCGGAATGCCATCGAGAGAATTTTCCGAGAATTCAAACGCCGTACCTCCTCGTTCTCAAACTGTTTTAGCCACGTTGAGCCCCAAACCGCCGAACATTGGCTCCAAGCATTTGCTGCTTGGCTCAATGCTCCTAACTAAACACTACCGACTCTGCCACAGCATATTTTATCATTTGGCGACGCTTGCTGGTCTCGGTTAATCTGACCGGTCGCTGTTTTGTATTCTTGGAGACGTAAGATGTGGATTAAACGCTTTCTCCTTTTGGTTTTTATATGGTGTTTCGATTTCTCCCGGGAGTAGCAACTTCTGGCACAATATATTCTGCTGTTTGTGTGTAAATATGATACAGTTGAATTTGCCTGTTGTACGAGATTAGATTTACTAATACAAAACGCCCGTGTGCGATATGTGAGAGCAAAACAAAAAAATAATAACGGGTGTACAGATGTTATTTATGCAAATATTGATATCTGCACTGCCAACTTGTGGCTATACAATCTGCTTAGAGACATTACCTGAGGCAGTATTAATAGATGGAAATCAAACGTAAATACGCTTGAGGCCATCTTACCTCCAGGGTCGACAGATATCTGCAATTATGCTGCTCCCACAATTTATTGTGTTTCCTATTACGAAATAGTCTGGAGGAGTGAGTGACAACAGCTGTCACCGCCAACAGTTACAGTTCTACCTTCGCTTAGGGTAGCTCAACCACTACTGGTAACTTTACAGCACGCAGAGGACTCAACTCGAAACTGAAAGCAATTTGTAAGTTATAGTCCCAAGTTTGCTGTGCTCCGCGAGCGGTTTTTCACGTACACAACGCTGTTTAGGTAGACAACGTCAAGATCTGCTTCAGGGTAACTCTCTTCGTAGCCTTACCGATTGGCAGTGACGTCACCTGTCAACTAGAAAGGATTTCGTTGAGCGTTCGGACGGCGTACTTCGTCTCGTCTTTGGTGCCGCAAGTGATTCGAACACACTCGGGGAGGCCAAGACTGGAGCAATCGCGGATGATGACACCGCGTTCGCGCATCGACTCTGCGATAGCACTCGCCTCACCGACCTCAACGAGGAGAAAGTTACCGTGGCTCTCATAAGTCGGCGCCTCAATAAACTCGGTCATATACTCGCGGCTCCACCGGGCGGTTTCGATAGTCTGTTCCACGTGCGTGTTGTCGTCAAGCGCGGCAAGTCCTGCTCGGCAGGCGAGGAGGCTCGCGGCGAATGGAGTGTTCACACGGGCGTAGGCATCCGCCCACTCGGTAGGAACAAGCGCATATCCAAGACGGAGGCCAGCCAGGCCGTACGCCTTTGAGAATGTGTGAAGAACGGCTATATCGGTTCGGTCGTGAACGATATCGACGGCACTCGGGGCGTCGGTAAACTCGCCATAGGCCTCGTCAACGGCGATAAGAGTCTCATCTTCGGTTTCCGCGGCAATTTTTTTTACATCTTTGAGGGCGAAGCGTCCACCGCTAGGATTGTGCGGGCTAGTGATGTAGATTATCCGTTCGCCGCTGTATGCCTCTAAGACGCGTTCGGCGGTGAGAGCAAATCCGTCCATCGTCGTGATGTCGTACTCGGCGACCTCCGCGTGGTGGTAGCGTGCGCTCATCCCATAGTAGGAAAAACCAGGTGTAGGAACTAGGACTTCATCTCCGGGTTCGAGTATGGCCCGGTGGAGATAGTCGATCACGCCGTCACCACCATTCGCTAGCCAAACCTGCTCGCTTGTGACGTCCCAACGCTTAGCAAGTGCCTCCCTGAGGTCTTGGTGGTCGGCAGTTGGGTAATGGTGAGCGTCTTCGGCGCTCTCCTCAATGGTCTTTGCCGCCGCGGGACTCGGACCGAACATATTCTCGTTGGACGCCAGTTTGACGAACTCTTCGGGGTCACGCCCAAGTTCGCGCGCAACTTCCTCAATGCTATGGCCCGCGCGGTACTCAATATGGTCTGAGAGGTTTCGTGGTCGCATAATCGGTAGAGGTCGCCAGAGAAACTTAAACAGGCTGGTACGGAGGGCGACTGCCGTCGGGGGGACGCTGCGCTCATACCCCTATTTCAGTTCTTGTGGTACCGTGACCCTGTGATACCACAATACCAGCGTCGTTCGTATACCTCTTGCCAGTAGCCTACTCGGTGACCCTCAACCGCGTATGAATGTTAGCCACATCCTAAAACAGGCCAGTTAGCTGCATCAGATTGTCATTAACAAATGGTACAGCATCTTTGTGACTAAGTGTCTGTCGATCATATCGACAGCCGCGTAATCTCGTCTGATGGCGGTGGATCAGATAGAACTGGTCGTGGTGCGTCTTCGAAGCGCTGGCGGGGGTACTCTTCGGGATGGGCCGTCGCTGTCGGCGGCGGACTGCCGCCGATGCGACAGCGTCGCCACTCACGACCGCTGTCCGGACCGGTTGACAGCTACCCTACCGGAAGAACCGGTCGTCGAGTGGCTGGTTCGCTGGAGCAGCCCTGCGCACATCAAGCGCTGTCAAAGCAGCCCGAAGCACCATCTCACGGAACTCAGTGAACGACCATTGCCAGGGCGGCGCCCCCCACGGCAGGGCGCCGCCACCCTCCAGTGAAGATACCGCCGGCTGTTCTGCAGCAGCAGGCTCACGACAAACATCACCAGCCGTAGACCAGCGTCCTGAGAACTGGTGAACGCGAGGCTCTGCTTGGCTAAGCGGTAGCTCGATCGATGCCGAAGCGTTTACTGTGGTGCTCTCGGGCATCCCGTGGCGTGTCGATAAACGGCGCGTCAGCGGCGTAGCCGTGATGCGCCACCCCGTGTTCGTCGTATCGTCCCTGCTGGTAGACGCGGTCGATGAATACGGGGAAGGTCACCTCGGCGGCGAGATCGTGTTCGATCTCGCGGCTCCAGCCTCTGCTGAGTTCGTTTTGAATCGTCTCGCCCCACTTGACGATCAGCATCACGTAGGCGTAGTTGGCGCGTACAGCAGTTCAAGAAAGCTGCTGTTGTAGAACCGCGATCGCGGTAGACGGCCTTGACGCCGAGGTCAAGGCCGTTGAGGAGTTCGAGGAACTCAGCGAGGACATCGCTGATGGTGTCGCCAGCGACGAGCTGGCGCACCGCCAGCGTGTACCGCTTGTTGCGTCCCCGCGTGTAGGTGTCGCATACGCGTGAAACGTCGTTGTTCCGCGTTTCGCTTCAGAGAAGTACAGCGCTTCTGTCTAGTCTTCGTCACCGTAGTAGGGATCGAGGTGGAGGTCGGCGACGACCTCCACCGGTCGATCCAGGAGTGTCTCAAGCGCATCTCTTTGGAGGAGCGTGTCTCCAATCGCCTCGACAGTATCGAGGTCGAACTGATCGGTGAGATATCCTCGGACGGTATTGGCGTGTGGTGAGTCGTCGGTCGTTTCGCAGACGTGGTTGATCGAGGTCCCGCCGGCGTTGGCGCCGGCGAGGACCTCGTACAAGGTCTCTGTCGTGACTTCATCGTTCTCGCCGAGATCTATCGCAAACTCCTCGTCAAGACTGTTGGCGACAAAATTAAGCAGGTGCTCTTCCTCTATCTCGCTGTCTGCTTCGGGTTGTTGCACATCCTCCCAAAGCAGACACTTCCTCTAACCCGGTGTGATCGACTGGGTCTTATTCAATAAAAAAATAGTAATTGAGAATTTAAGATCAACGGATTTGGATGATGAACGAATTGCTACCTCTCCAAGGACACGCCAGAGATGATCAACTGATTCACGGACTTTCTCAGCGTGATAGATGATCGCCCCCACGAGCGCGGGGGCGTCGTCATCGACTGCCGACATTCGTTGAGACGTCATCGTAGTTTTGAGCGCGGCGGCGAACGGTTTCAACTCGTCACATTAATCGCCAAATCGACTGTTCAGATCTCTCTTAGACTTATAGCTGTCTCGTCAATCGGTATCACCACGGAAAGAAATTATCAGCAGTCTAGTGGTTGGTAGAATTTGAGATCCCGAAAACGTGGACTTCGATCCTCTGGAAATTTGATATAGCGATATATAATTTATTAGTTTGTGGGCGTCCACGCCACAGATGCTGTGTTGTTTCGTTGTCGCACCCCGACAACACCACACCACAAATACTAAGGAAATCGACTGTATCTCTCTACGTGCTCAAAACCGTGTCCTTAGAATCACACTCTCGGAAAGCGAGTCGCCTTCTCCCTGCAGGTATGATCTAACGATGCCAAACTACGCACGCTTCGACGGCCTCGACGACTTCGCCCAGTTCTACCGTGATGAAGTCGCATCTACGCTTTGCGCTGACGCAGACGTCGACATCGATCCCGAACGTGAAACGCCCACGTACGCGTGGCTGAAGCGTAACTACTCCGGATTCGTCGAGCGACTACGCCGTGAGCACGACCTCTCACCTGGTGAGTTCTACGACGCCGTCGGCCTCCCACCGAACCCTGATGATGCCGACGACGAATGGGGCATCGACCACGAGCCAACGATCCGCGGGCTCGAAGACTACCTGGAAGAGCTCGAACGGGACCGTGGCCGTGCACCGACGACCGTGGGCCCGCGCCGCTCTCGCTTGCGGACGTACGTCACAACCTACTCTGAGGTCAACAAAACGGACGATTTGCTCTCGCCGCTCCTCGACGAAACCACGAAACCCGACGAAATCGCGCGCGTGCGCGACACGTTCCGCGTGCTCGACGACGAGCTGGGGACACTCGCCTCGAAGAAAAAGTACGTTTCCGCGGTGAAGAACTGGTACACGTTTCTCGAAGAGATGGGACGCAGCCTCTACAACCCGGCTGAGAACCTTCTGAACCGATTCGGGTGGGACGAAGACCCGATCTACGATCATCCTGCACTTTCTCGGAGCGACCTCTCTGCACTCCTCGAAGCTGGCAATGCTGACGAACGGTTTCTCCTCCTCGCGCTTGCTGGCTGGGGGCTCCGTCCGATCGAGGCGTGTGAACTCCACGTCGATCAACTCGTTCTCGACCCGGAGGAAGGCGACGTCCCCTACATCGAATTCGAGGCTGGCCAACGGAAGAACGCCCGCCGGACCCGGAACACCGTCGAACTCCTCGTCGGCGTTGAAGCCGTGTCCGATCGGATCGACACTCTCGCAGACAACGACGAGTGGACTGGCTATCTCCTCCCGGGTCAATCGATCACGCGGCCGATGTCGACACAGACAGCGCGGCGGTGGTTCCGCGATCTCGGCGAACGAGCTGACGTGGATATCGACGGTACTCATCCGCTCCCAAAGATGGGGCGCCGAACCTGGTACCGTCTGTACCGCCAGCAACGCCCCAGTATCGAAGCGGGGACCGCGGCTGTCGCGGCTTCCCAAGGAAGTCGGGATGCGTCCGTATCTGAACGAAACTATCTCGACGAACGCACCCGTCGACAGGCCCGTGCAGATGCAATGCGGGATCTCGTCCAAGACGAGTTTGCGGACATCTTCGACGAGTATCTGTAACTGCGGCTGGTGCCGAGTGTAAGTGTGATGTATCTCAAATCAGTATCGAGTCTTCATAGTAGCGTTTGCAACTGATTACACAGCCAACCGCACGACTGCGTGGGATTAGGTGGGTGAAGGCGTGCAAACGCTACTATAGTGCTCGCCTCTCGTGTTGGCACCGCTCAATGAGGTTCTATTGCCCACCTCTCAATACATTCCGTAGGCTGAGCGTAGCGATTGTCCCGTGAAGCCGATCTGGACAGACCCGGGCTTCGTGTGAACCACTTACCGCTATATACAGTTTCACTGTCCTAAGTGGGACTGCTCTTCTTGAGGCCTACGGCTTTCGCGGATCTTTCGATTTCGGCTCAGGTTCTGGGGGTTCTTCGCCGCCAACGAGGATCGAGCGTTCAACACCCCTTTGATTCCGTCGGGGCTATCTGTCGGGAACTACTCCCGCGGGCGTCTGTCGTGGAGCCATTTGATGAGAGCGGAACTACCAGCGACACCCCCGAGTGCCGTTCCGATA
>Ga0207719_100414_pt1 | contig 25888 bp, 21 predicted proteins | sample A23P1SouthBayCA_2_FD_187279 | JGI IMG/M metagenome (GOLD analysis project Ga0207719, IMG submission 187279) | Aerobic enrichment media microbial communities from Eden Landing Ponds, California, USA - A23 P3 (3) (SPAdes) | ecosystem: Environmental > Aquatic > Marine > Unclassified | place... | reverse complement strand
CGAGACCATCGCCACCGAAATCTACGGCGCCGACGGCGTCAACTACGTCGACGGCGCCGAGGACGACATCGAGCGCATGGAGGAACTCGGACTGGACGATGTCCCCGTCTGCATGTCCAAGACCTTCCACTCGCTGTCGGACGACTCCTCGCTGAAGGGCGTCCCCGAGGGGTGGGAACTCGACGTCCGGGAGGTCTATCCCTCCGCGGGCGCCGGCTTCGTCGTCGCGCTGACCGGCGACGTCCTCACGCTGCCCGGCCTGCCGAACGAACCCGCCGCTGCCGGCATGGACATCGACGCCGAAGGCACCATCTCCGGCCTCTTCTGAGGCACTGACCACTGCGGTTTTCTCGACCGGCGTCGGACGGGACGGCGCCCCGAGGGTTACGCGTCCGCGTCGCCCAGTTGCCAGAGGGCCTGGTAGAGCGTGAAGAGGTCGCAGTCACAGCGGTCGGCCAGGTCGCGGACGGCGTCAAGGTAGGTCTCGTAGGCGTCGACGTCGAACGGGTCGGGGTACGGTCCGTCGAGTTCCCCGGCCGCGCGGAGGGCGTTCCACTCGCGTTCGCCCACGACGACGTACTGCTCCGGGAGGGCAAACTGGAGGAAGGCGGAGGCGACCGAGATGTCGACACCGTCGAGCTGTGTCAGGTGATCGAGGCGCTCGGCGGTGGTGTCGGCGTCGATAGCCCCCGTCAGGGCGGTCTGGACGTCCTCGTAGGTGTTCTCGTCGTAAGCGGCCTCGGCGTCGCGGCGGGCGCGGTCGGGGTAGGCGCCGAGGTGGCGCCGGAAGTACCACTGGACCACCCACTCGGGGTCCCGCCAGCCGAACTCGCCGGTGGCAAACATCTCCGGCAGTATGTCGACGTGCTGGCGTTCGACCGCGTACAGCGCCGCGGTGTCGCGGTACTCGCGCGCCCGGTCCTCGACGGTCTGACAATCGAGCTCCATTCGCGTGGGGATAGGCCGGGCGGACGGGTGAACGTTTCTCACTTCCCCGACGTCCCGACCGATCGTCGGCCGATTCAGTCGGCTGACCGGGGAATCGTAGCCGCGAGCGGTTCGCCATTCCGACGAGCGCTAGCAGATTCGCCTAGCGCAGGGCGGAAACGGGGCGCCCCCGTTAGTAAGATTCATGCGAGTGGAAGGGCCACTCGTAGGTGTAGTCACACCCCCACTCGCTCACCGTGTGGAGGATTCACCAATATGTCAAGTGAAAATCAGGACCCGGTAAAGACGATCTGTCCGTACTGCGGCGTCGGCTGCGGGATTCAGGTACAACCCGACGACATGCGCTTCATGCCGTGGGGCGACGCTCCCGTCAACGAGGGCCGCATCTGCATCAAGGGCGGCGCGGCGACGGAGGTCATCGAGCACGAGGACCGCCTGACCGAGCCGCTGATCAAGGAAAACGGCGAGTTCCGCGAGGCCACCTGGGAGGAGGCCTACGAGCGAATCGTCTCCGAACTCGAACGAATTCGATCCGACTACGAGCCGGACGCGATGGGCTTTTTCGGCTCGTCGAAGACGATGAACGAGGAGAACTACCTCCTCCAGAAGCTGGCTCGCCGCTTCGGCACCAACAACGTCGACAACTGTACGCGGATGTGCCACGCCTCGACGGTGTGGGCGCTGCGGACGAGCCTCGGCGCCGGCGCGATGACCAACAGCATGGAGGACCTCCGCGAGGAGGCCGACCTGTTCTGGATCCACGGCGCCAACCCCGCTGAACAGCACCCCATCGCCAACAGCCAGTACTTCCGGCAGGCGGTGCTCGACGGCGCGACCGTCATCCAGGTCGACCCCCACAAGAACAAGACGACGAAGTCCTTCGACATCGAGGACACCGACCGTCACATGAACCTCCAGGTCAACCCGGGCGCGGACATCCCGCTGCTCAACATCGTCATCAAGACGGTCCTGGAGAACGACTGGGTCGACGAGGAGTTCGTCGAGGAGCGCACCGAGGGCTTCGAGGACCTCAAGGAGACCCTGGAGGACTTCGACAAGGAGGAGGCCGCAGAACAGGCCGGCGTGCCCCTCGAAGACATCGAGGAGGCAGCCCGGAAGTACGCCGAGGCCGACAACGCCTGCATCTTCACCGGGATGGGGATGAGCCAGCACACCTGCGGCGTCGACAACGTCCAAAACGAGATCAACCTCGCGCTCATCACGGGCAACCTCGGTCGCGCCGGCACCGGCGTCAACCCCCTGCGCGGCCAGAACAACGTCCAGGGCACCTCCGACGTCGGCGCGATGCCGAACGTCCTCCCGGGCTACCAGCTCGTCGACGACGACGAGGCCCGCGAGTCCGTCGAGGACGTGTGGGGCTTCGAGATCCCCTCCGAGCCGGGCCTGACGAACGTCGAGATCTCCCACGAGTGCGGCGACTCGATCAAGGGGCTGTACATCATGGGCGAGAACCCTGTGATCTCCGAGCCCGACGGCAACAACGTCGAAGAGCGCCTCCAGGAACTGGAGTTCATGGTCGTCCAGGACATCTTCATGACCGAGACCGCCGAGCACGCCGACGTCGTGCTGCCGGCGACCTCCTGGGCCGAGCGTGGCGGGACGGTCACCAACACCGACCGACGCGTCCAGCGGATGCGCGGCGTCAAGAAGGTCCACGAGAACACCAAACACGACCTCGACATCCTCTGTGAGGTCGGTACCCGCCTGTTCGGCGAGGGCTTCGAGTTCGACGACGTCGAGGAGGTCTTCGAGGAGCTCCGCCAGGTCTGTCCGGACTACCACGGCATGACCTACGACGCCCTCGGCGAGGAGGGGCTCCACTGGCCCTGCTACGAACCGGGCGACGAGGGCGACCAGTTCCTCTACGAGGACGGCTTCGACACCGAGAGCGGCCTCGGCCACATCGAGGGCGTCGTCCACCAGGAGCCCAAGGAAGTCCCCGACGAGGAGTACCCGCTGGTGCTGACCACCGCGCGTCTGGAAGAGCACTACAACACGGGGACGATGAGCCGTCGCTCGCCGACGCTCAACCGCCAGCACCCCGAGAACTTCGTCGACGTCCACCCGGCCGACGCCGAGCGCTACGGCATCGAGGACGGCGACGAGGTGACGCTGAAGTCCCGGCGCGGCGAGATCACCCTCGAAGCGCAGGTCACCGACGCCACGAAGGAGGGCGTCGTCTGGACGACGCCGCACTTCGCCGCCGCCTCGGCGAACCGGCTGACCAACGACGTGCTCGACGAGCGGGCGAAGATCCCCGAGTACAAGGCCGCCGCCGCCGAGATCGAGGTCGACATCGACGCGGGCGGTGCCGACGCCCCGGCCGACGACTGAGGCTCCCGCAACCGCCGTTTTTTCGTGTGGTACCGGACAGTCGCCCAGCCGCGGGTGACGCCACCGGCTGAAAACCCGGACCGGCGACCGGGGCCCGAGCCCGGTCGAGGACTGCCTACGCGTCTCCGCTCGCGTCGATCACGGCCTCGACTTCGAGGGCCGCACCCTTCGGGACGTTGCCGACCTCGACCGCGCTTCTGGCCGGCGGTTCGGCCTCGAAGAAGCCGGCGTAGGTCTCGTTCATCTCGTCGAAGTCGTCGATGTCCGCGAGGTAGATGGTCGTCTTGAGCACGTCCTCCAGGCCGAGCCCTTCGCTCTCGGCGATGGCGGCGACGTTCTCCAGACACTGTCGGGTCTGTTCGGCGACCGAGTCGTCGTCGAGGAGGTCGCCGTCCGGGGTCAGTGGCAACTGACCCGCGGTAAAGAGGAGGTCGCCGTTCGTGGTCGCCTGGCTGTACGCGCCGACCGCTGCGGGGGCGTCGTCGGTGCTGACGAGTCGTTTCATCCCATACGGTGGTCGACCGACCGACCCAAATACGTACCGCTCGCCCGACCCCGAAAGCGGGAGCCGACCGTCGAAACAACTTCTCTCGGAAACGTTACCAATCGACACGAGAGAGCCGGCACGGGCTCACTCCTCCTCCTCGTGGAGCACCGAACTGGGGCCGTGGAGGCCCGAGTCGTCGAGGCGGTCCCGAAGCCGGCCCGGAAGGGTACGGTGGCCGCCCTCGCGACGGCGGAAGGACAGCGTCAGGCCCGCCAGCGCGACCAGCGCGAGGACGGCGAAGGGACCGCCGGTCAGCACGGCGGCGGTCTGGAGAGCGTCGCCGCCGCCGACGAGGACGACGCCGGCGGCGACGACCGCCTGGAAGGCCGCCCAGAAGAGGACGCTGCCGGTCGTCGGGGCGAGGTCGCGCTCGCTGGCGAGGATCGCCACCACGAGCGTCGACGCGTCCGCCGAGGTGACGATGAAGACGACGATGAGCGCGAGAAACAGGAAGACGAGCAGGCGACCGAGCGGCAGGGCGGCGAAGATGGGGAAGCCGGCGACGGCCTCGGAGCCCCCGGCGGCGTCGATGGCCCCGAGGAGGTCTGCGGCGCCCGAGCGCTGGAGGGAAAGGGCCGTCCCGCCGAGCAGAAGGTGCCAGGCGCCGCTCGCGGCCGCGGTCGCACCCACGGCGGTGAGCACGACCGTCCGGATCCGGCGACCTTTCGAGAGCGCGGCGAGAAACAGGCCCGCGAAGGGTGCCCAGGAGAACCACCACGCCCAGTTCCACACCGTCCAGTCTGCGGCCCAGTCGCCGCCGACGAACAGGCTCATCTCGACGAACTGGACGGCGTAGTTCGCGACCGCCGCCCCGCCGGCGTCGAGGACGAACGACCGGGGGCCGACGCCGAACAGCAGGGCGCCAAACAGCGCGAACAGCGCGAGGTTGACGCCGGCGATGCGCCGGATCCCGCGGTCGACGCCGCTCCCGGCGGCGACGCCGTAGATAACCGCGAGCCCCGCGACGAACGCGAGCGTCCCGACGCCGCCGACGGCGACGCCCCACTGGAAGTCGATGCCGGCGAGGAACTGCCGGCTCACGAACGCGATAGAGGTCGCCAGCCCCCCGATGGTGGCGAAGACGGCGAGGGTGTCGACCAGCTTTCCGGTGGCGCCGTCGAGCCCGTCGACGCCGAGAAACGGCGTCAGGATCGTCGACACCCGAAGGGGCGCGCCCAGCTGATAGGTGTAGTAGGCGATCGGGAGCCCGACGACGAGGTAGGCGCTCCAGGCCGACACCCCCCAGTGGAACAGCGCGTAGGTCAGGGCGCCGACGAGCGCCCCGCCGGAGGAGGGGGCGGCAGCCACCGTCGGCGGGGGAGAGCGGTAGTGAAACAGCGATTCGGCGGGGCCCCAGAACACGATCCCGGCGGCGATACCGGCGGTGAAGAACATCGCGAAGTATGTCGGGTACGTGTAGTTCGGCTCGGCGTCGGGGCCGCCGAGCCTGATCTCACCCCAGGGCCCGACGACGAGGACCAGGCAGTACAGCACCGCGACGAACATCGCCACGAGGAACAGCGGTCCGGCGTCGTCGAGCAGCAGCGTCCGCACGGCGGCGACGGCGGAGACGGTGGCCTCGGGGACGAGAAGCCGGGCGAGAAAGAACAGCGCGAACGTCGCGACGGGAACGCCGAAGGTGACCCGGTCCTGGCGGGCCAGGAACCCCCGCGCCCACTCCCCCGCGGTCAGGCGCCTGATCCGGAGCAGATAGGCCGCACCGCCGTCTGCCGCGTCGGGTTCGTCCCCGGGTGCGAGGGGTAACAGGGCGAGGTAGGCCAGCCCGGAGCCGAAAAACAGCAGGGCGACGACCAGCCAGGTCGCCCCGCCGACGACGTCGCCGACGAGCCACGGGAAGTAAAACCCGGAGACGACGACGACTCCCGACAGCGCACACAGCGGGAGCAACGTCCGCCTGAGGGCTCCCTCGACGGTTCCGGACTGGTGTGACACGACGTCTCACAGTGTCGCGTGGGGGGCATAGAACTGTCGGCGGCCAGGGTCGTGTGGACTGTCCGGGTCCAGAGAGTCGCGAACCCTCCGTGCCGGGTCGCACGGGTACTTTATGGTTCGTCGCGTGACTATCGCTACCGTGGCACGTGACAGTTCCGGCCCGACGGGGACCGCCGTCGACGAGCTGTTCGCACAGTCCGAGCCGGTGCCGCTGGTGTACTGGCGGGCGTTCACGGGCGTTCGGACCGCGGTGTTGCTGGCGGCGGCGGCGGCAGTCCTCGCCTTCGTCGCGGGGCTGTCGCGGCTGAGCGCGGCGTCGTTCGTCCCGACGGGACCGCTCGCCGTACTGGTCCCGGCCGGCGGCGCCGAGGTGCTCGGACTGGTCGAGGTGCTCGTTGCCTTCCTGCTCGCGATCGCGGCCGCGGGGATGGGACGGCGGTACCGGCTGGCCTGGCGGGTCGGGATCGGGTTGCTCTCCGCGCTGCTCGTGGTCCCGTTCGTGACCGCGACGGCGACGGACGTGCTAGTCTTCGTGGTCGCGGCCCTGTCGGTGCCGGCGGTGGCCATCCACCGCGAGGAGTTCGACCGCCGGATCGAACTGTCGCCGTTTCAGACCGCCGCCCTGCTCTCCTTCGCCGGGGTGCAGGTGTACGGAACGGTCGGCACGTTCGCGATGCGCGAGCAGTTCGTCGGGGTGGCGAGCCTCACCGACGCCTTCTACTACGTCATCGTCACTGGCACGACCGTCGGCTACGGCGACGCGACCCCGACCACCCAGGTGACGAAGCTGTTCACCCTCTCGGTGATCGTGCTGGCGACGGTTTCCTTTACCGTCGCATCGGGGTCATTGATTATCCCGGCGATCGAATCGCGGCTCTCGTCGGCCCTTGGAACCATGAACGCCTCCGAACTCGCGCTGCTCGAGGACCACATCCTGGTGCTCGGCTACGGCGACCTCACCGAACCGCTGCTGGACGAACTCGGCGACGACGCCGACGTCGTCGTGATCACCGACGACGACGACGCCGGAACCGCACTCGAATCCCGCGACGTGACGGTGCTCGACGCGGATCCGACGGACGCGGACGCGCTCCGCGAGGCCCGGATCGGGGCCGCCGCCGGCGTCGTGGTCGCCACGGAAGACGACGCCCGGGACACCCTGGCGATCGTGGCCGTGGCCCGGACCGACCCAGACGTTCGGGTCGTCGCGGCCGCGACCGACCGAAAGCACGCCGACGCGCTCCGGGAGGTAGGCGCCGACAGCGTCGTCAGCCCCGCGGTCATCGGCGGTCGACTCCTCGGCCAATCGGTGCTCGGAGACGACGCGTCGCTAGACGACCCGGAACGCCCCGACGAAGAGGGTGAGACGGACGAACCGGACGGGTGACGCGGCCGGTGCTCCCCGGAGGCTCCGGTGGCTGTCCTGTGGGCGACCCGGGCCACCCGACGGCGCCGCTACCTCGAACACAAAACATAACGAAAGTGATCGAAATAGCTTCGAACCGGGATTGGCCCGACCACGTGTTACGCAATCTGTCATTGTCCGAGGCGGCGGTGTTGATAGAGGGGAAGTCAGAGGCGGGGTTATCGGACGTTTCAGACGTTTTCCATCGGTGCGTCGAATTCGGACCTCACGGCGCGCGGAACGACCTTCCCGATCGAGTAGGGATCGAAGGCACCACACCCAAAGTTATAAGATTCCGATATAAGAACTGTTAACGAGGTGCACGCATGTACGACACCATTCTCGTCCCGTACGACGGGACAGACGAGGCGCTCAAAGGAGCAGAGCACGCTATTGGACTCGCGGCCGCTACGGGAGCGGCGATACACGCGCTGTACGTCATCGACCTCCCCGGCGTCCCGCGCACAGTGTACGTGCGCGACGACGAGGAGGAGATGCGCGAGGAGTACCGCGAGTACGGCGAGCAGGTTACGGACGAACTCTGTGAGCAGGCCGCCGAGCGCGGCGTGGACTGTTCGAGTGTAATCAGGACCGGATCGCCCGCGGAGGAAATCGTCGACTACGCCGAAGACGAGGGGATGGGCGCCATCGTGATGGGCGTCGCCTACCGCGGGACGCTCCGTGCGCTGCTCGGAAGCACCTCCGAACGCGTGGTCAGGACCGCGACCGTGCCGGTCGTGACCTACCGCATGGAGATGGACGAGTGAGCCGCAGGCACTGACACCGCCGGGAGCGGAGGGGCCTGCGCCGCAGTTCTGGCGGGTCAGCCGTCCTCGGCCGTGTCCGCCCGCAGGCGTTGCTCGCGGAAGTACAGCAGAACGCTCGCGCACAGAAAGCAGAGTCCCGCCACGAACAGATCCTCGACCGTCATCAACACGAGAGCGGTGACCATCAGCGCGATCGCCACGACCGCCAGCGCCGTCGGGAGCAGTTTCACGGTTGGGTCCGTTTCGGCCGAGGACGGCCGCCGACGAATAGCTTGCCCCGTCAGTAGGTGTGTTTGAACTCCCAGTGGTACCGGCAGCGATCGCAGGTGGCCCACTCGGGGATCTCGATGGCCCCGGGATGTCGTCGGCCGTGTCGCATCCGGTTTCGGCAGACCGGACACTCGAAAAAGAGTACTTCCAGTTCGGCGAAGTCGTCGTAGTCGAACTCCGCGACGCAGCTCGGACAATCGATGGACGCCCGCGGGTCGCGCTGTCGGATCTCGGCGGTACACTTCGGACACTCCAGGGACGCCGGAGGACGGTTCGTCCACCCCGTGTCGCCGTCGATGGTCGTCGTGTGGGTGTCCGGCGCCGACAGCCGGAACTTGTTCGGTCCGTCGTCGAGCCGCAACGGGGCGACGATGCGCTCGGCTAGCCCTCGGAGCATCCGACCGATCCACCGAAGCGGCTCTGACACACTCTCAGCTACGGGGTCGAGTCGCAAAAGGTTCCGGGGGTCAGGCGTCGCCCGCGAGAACGCGTGCGGGCCTGCGTGGTCGATGTACGCGGCGCCTGGTGTTACGCGGCGCCTGGTGTCCCACGCTCGGTCCCGGCGGAGAGGCTGGACTCTGAGGGGCGACGAAACAGCCTGTGCGGACAGGGCGAAAAAAATCCGAACGGAGGGTCAGTCGCCGCTGGGGGCGTCGTCGCCCTCTCTGATGTCGGTCACGGTCTCCTGACCGGAGGTGACGACGTCGACGTCGTCCTGTTCGGAGAGGTCCTGGATCCGTTCGGAGAACTCCTCGGACTCCAGGATCTCGTACTCGTTTTTGAGCCCCTGGTGGACGGTGTACACCATCAGACAGAGGATCACCGCGAAGGGAAGCCCCGTCGTGATGGCCGCCGTCTGGAGCGCGCCGAGGCCGCCGCCCCACAGCAGGATGGCGGCGACGCCGCCCTCGGTGATCGCCCAGAAGATGCGCTGGGTCTTCGGCACGTCGTGCTTGCCGCCCGAGGTCAGGTGGTCGATGACCAGCGACCCCGAGTCCGACGAGGTGACGAAGAAGGTGATCACGAGGATCGTGGCGAGGACGCCCGTCAGCGCGCCGAGCGGGAACTGCTCGAGCATGGCGAACATCGCGACCGTCTGGCCGAGTTCGTTGTAGGTCGCGAGCGCCGCGCCGTTACCCTCGAGGGAGTTGAACAGCGCGCTCCCGCCGAACACCGACAGCCAGAGCGTCGAGAACAGCGAGGGGAGGAAGAGCACGCCGAGGACGAACTCCCGGATCGTGCGCCCCTTCGAGATGCGCGCGATGAACATCCCGACGAACGGCGACCAGGCGATCCACCAGCCCCAGTAGAACACCGTCCACGCGGTGACGGTGCCGCCACCGGGCGAGAGGGTCCCCCTGAAGAAGCCGAGCGCCAGGATGTTGCCGAAGTAGGCGCCGAGCCCTTCGACCCACGAGCCAAGGATGTACACCGTCGGCCCGACGATCAACAGGAACGCGAGCAGCGCGAACATCAGATAGAGGTTGAGTGTGCTCAACCGCTTGACACCGCCGTCGAGCCCCGCCGCTACCGACAGCGTCGCGATGGCGGTGATCCCCGCGATGAGGAGGATCTGCGGGAGCGTCCCCGTTCCGATGCTCACGAGGCCGAGCATGTCGCCGCCGACGTACGAGATCCCCTGGTTGACCTGCGCGACACCGAGGCCGAGCGAGGTCGCCAGGCCGAACAGCGTCGCGAAGACGGTCACGAGGTCGATGACGTGGCCCGGCCAGCCGTAGATGCGGTCGCCGAGCAGCGGCCAGAAGATCGACCGGAACGTCAGCGGGAGCCCGCGGTTAAACGAGAAGAAGGCCAGTCCCAGGCCGACGAGCCCGTAGATCGCCCACGGGTGAAAGCCCCAGTGGAAGAACGTCTGGGCCAGTCCGGCCGAGGCGGCCGCGCCCGTCTCGGCCTCGGCGCCGAAGAAGCCGGGGACGTTCTGGAAGTAGTACAGCGGCTCGGAGACGCTGAAGAACATGAGGCCGATCCCCATGCCGGCGCTGAACAGCATCGCCATCCAGGAGAAGTCGCTGAACTCCTTTTCGGCCTCCACGCCGCCGATCCGTAGCTTGCCGTACTTGCTGAAGGCGAAAAACAGCAACGCGACGATGAAGATGTTCACCGCCAGCAGGTAGAACCAGCCGAAGTTCTCCCCGATGAAGTTAAACAGCCACGTGTACGCCGCCGAGGCCTGATCGCCGAGCAGGATCGTCACTGCGATGAACAGCGCGATGATCGCAAGCGCCACGGGGAACACCACGGGGTGGATGTCGAACCCCCACTTCTGGATGTTCGTGTCGCCGGGTTCTCGGTCCGAGTCCGGGTGGAACAGCTCCACCTGGAGTCCCTCGGACATCTCCCCGGTCGTCTCGTCGGCGTCGCTCATACGGTACCTCCGTGTCGATGTCTGGGTGTCATTCGTCGGTATTGCATCGGATCAGTGATTCGGTCGTTCTGCGCGCTGTGCCTCCTCCGACCGGCTGTCGTGCTGTGTGAATGGATGATTCGGCCCTCCCGTCCGTGCTCCGGAGCGTTCGTTTCCCCCGGCCGTGCCGTCGGCGGCGACCGGATCGATTGGCCGCGTCGCCGGTAGCGATCGACCCGTTCGTGGACGACCGTCGCCGGCGACCGCGACGACCCCGACCGAGGCGCCGCTCGGCGCGGCACTGGGGCCGCCACTGTCACTATCTAACATGCTACTCCACCTCACACACTCAACCCGGCAGATTCGCATTAATGTTAGTCTGAAATGATGTATGCATTTATACGGGAACGGCGAGGATTCGGCCGAAGCGGGGTTCGGTGGTGTGATGGCACGACTGTCGTTCACCCCGCGACTGTCCCGACGGGGGCGAAAAGTTCCGCTCCGACGGGCTGACGGAAACGGCTATCGGGCCGTCGTCGCGGTCAGGGTGGCGGTCGCCCGCAGAGAACTCTCGGCGTCGACGCCACCGTCGGTTACGCGTTGCCTGCAGGGAACCGGTTACGCGTCGCCCGCGGATGTCCGGTTGACGACCTCGACCTCGTACCCGTGGTCGGCGATGGAGGCGATGATGTTCTCGGCGTGACCCGCCCCGCTCGTCTCGACCTGGAAGATGAGGTAGGCCTCGCCGACGTCGAGGTCTTCGAGAGCGCGGTCGTGACGGACGGTCTGGATGTTGGCGTCGTGGTCGGCGATGATCCCCGAGAGTTCGGCCATCTTCCCCGGCCTGTCGTCGATGTGGACCCGGAGCCTGAGGATCTGCTGGCGGCGGGTCAGTGAGTGGATCAGCACCGCCCGCAGCATCGTCATATCGAGGTTCCCGCCACAGAGCAGGGGGACGACGGTCTCGCCGGTCACGTCGAGGTCGTCGCCGAGGATCGCAGCCACCGACGCGGCGCCGGCCCCCTCGACGACCTGCTTCGCCCGTTCGATCAACAGCAGGAGGGCGTCGGCGATCTGGCTGTTCGTGACGGTGACGACCTCGTCGACGTGGCGCTCGATGATCGAGAGGGTGAGTTCGGAGACGCCGCCGGTGGCGATGCCGTCCGCGATCGTATCGACCGAATCGAGCGTCTGTGGGAAGCCCTTGTCGAGGCTGTCCGGGACGGTCGCCGCGCCCTCGGCCTGGACGCCGACGATCCGCGTCTCGGGGCTCAGTTCGGCGTAGGCGGTCGCGATGCCGCTGATCAGCCCGCCGCCGCCGATCGGGACGACGACCGTGTCGGCGGCGGGAACGTCCTCGTGCATCTCGACGCCGAGGGTGCCCTGGCCGGCGACGATCGCCGGGTCGTCGTAGGCGTGGACGAACTCGGTGTTCGACCCCTCGACGAGCCCCTGGGCGTGGTCCATCGCCGCCCGGAAGTCCTGGCCGACGAGTTCGACCTCGGCGCCGTAGCCGCGGGTCGCGTCGATCTTCGCCTGTGGCGCGTTCCGGGGCATAACGATGGTGGCGTCGACGCCGAGTTTCGTCGCCGCGAGCGCGACCCCCTGTGCGTGGTTGCCCGCGCTCGCCGCGATCACCCGGTCTACGTCGCCCTCGGCCAGGCAGGTCCGGATCTTGTTGTACGCGCCGCGGGTCTTGAACGAGCCCGTCCACTGGAGCTGTTCAAGCTTCAGGCGCACGTCCGCGGCGCCGGTCGTCGATTCGAGCGACGTGCTCCGCTCGACTGGGGTCCGCTTGACGACGGACGGGTCGTCGAGACGATCGAGCGCGGCCTCGACGTCCGCGAAGTCGACGGGCACGGGGTCGTCTGTGGACATGGGTGGTCACCTCGTGTCGCCCCCGACGAGTCGAACGACGGAGACGCCGCATAACCGTCGCCTCGACTATCAGATAAGTGTCACGGCCCCCCCGAAGCACCGGTCCCCTGCGGCGGTTGCGCGGCCCAGTGCGGCGGCCATTCCATAACGTATCATCATCCAGGTAAGTGTAGTCGGTTCCTTGTGGTTCTGGCAATTCGTCCCGTCGGCGCCGGTTCCGGAGGAACCGCTAAACCGGCCGCATAGCGCCGCTATCATATTATTTTCCGATTCGTGGCGTCGCACCACTGCCGGCCGTCGCCCCCCCGTTTATGTGGTGGCGGCGTGTCAACGAATAGCGATGGCAGACAACGAACCGCCACAGGAAGGGAACAGTTCACACCCCAACCACCCGAGCGTCGACCAGTCGGACCGGACGGTCCCGCGGAACCTCCGACAGTCGGGGGACCCGGGCATCGAGATGCTGGTGTCGACGCGGGTCCGGAAGTCGCCGTTTTTCCACAAGTCGTTCGGCGAGAACGACGCCTGGCGGGCGACGGTGTACAACCGCATCTACCACCCGCGCGGAATGTTGAAGCCCGAGGAGGGCGGGATGATGGAGGAGTACGACGCGCTGGTCAACCGCGTCACGCTCTGGGACGTCGCCGTCGAACGGCAGATCCGGGTGAAGGGGCCGGACGCCGAGGCGCTGACCAACTACGTCATCACGCGCGACGCGACCGAGATCGATCCGATGCACGGCAAGTACGTGATCCTCTGTAACGAGGACGGCGGGATCCTCAACGACCCGGTCCTGTTGCGCGTCGCCGAGGACGAGTTCTGGTTCTCGATCTCGGACTCGACGCTGATGCAGTGGCTCCAGGGGGTCAACGTCGGCAAGGAGTTCGACGTCGAGATCGACGAGATCGACGTCGCACCGATGCAGATCCAGGGGCCGCGCTCGGTCGAAGTGATGGAAGAGGTGGTCGGCGAGGAGGTCAACGATATCCCGTACTACGGACTGATGGAGGCCGAGATCAACGGCGCCTCCTGCCTGGTGAGCCAGACCGGCTTCTCGGGCGAGAAGGGCTTCGAGATCTACGTCCGTGACGCGAGCAAGCACGCCGAACGCGTCTGGGACCCGGTCCACGAGACGGTCGTCGACCACGGCGGGATGCAGGTCGCCCCGGCCCACCACCGCCGGATCGCTGCGGGCATCCTCTCGTGGGGCCAGGACATGGACCACGAGACCTCGCCGTTCCAGGTCAACCTCGGCTACCAGGTGCCCGACGACAAGGACGCCGACTACGTCGGCAAGGAGGAACTCGAGCGACAGCAGGCGCTGATCGAAGATGGCGAGTACCCCTTCGTCCACAAGATGGTCGGCCTCAAACTCGCCGGCGAACCGATTCGGGACTACGCCCCGGACTTCTGGCTGGTCTCGGACCCCGAGACGGGCGAGGAGTGTGGCTACGTCACGTCGCCGTGGTACAACCCCGAACTGGAGACCAACCTCGCGCTGGCGTTCGTCCCGGCGGACAAACTCGACGGCGACGTCGAGGACGTCTACGACGGCGACATCGAGACCGAGTTCCAGGTCCACGTCCCCGACGAGTACGCCGAGGAACCGGGCGAACCCGTCTACGCCAAGGTGTCCGAAGTGCCGTTCAAGCCCTCCGTGAACCCGAGCGCCCGCGAACAGGCAAAGCTCCACGCCGAGCAGGACGCCGAACAGTAGCGACGCCACGCCAGTACCCGGATTCGAGTAAATTTCGACACGGCCGCGGGCGATTCAGCAAGGGCTAAGGGGCCGGCGTCCCCCTTTCTTGCAAGACCACCTATGGCACTTGGAAGATCGAAAACCTCCGAGGGCGTCCGGGAACTGCTCGCCGAGCCGCGGTTCGAACTGATGCCGTTCGACAGCTTCGACGAGCAGACGGCACACCTGCCCAACGGCGCGAGCATCGCCATCACGATGTCGCCGAACCTCAGCGTCGACCGCACGGTCGAGGCCACCGAGGAAGCGATGGCCGACGGCTTCGAGGTCATCCCGCACATCGCGGCGCGCTACATCGAGGGTGAGGAACACCTCGAAGAGGTCGTCGACCGCCTCGAAGCGGCCGGCGTCACCGACATCTTCGTGCCGGGCGGCGACCTGGAGGAGCCGGCGGGCAAGTACGATTCGGCGTACTCCATGCTCGTCGACCTGGACGAGATGGATCACCCCTTCGAGCGCATCGGCATCACGGGCTACCCCGAAGGCCACGCGTTCATCGAGGACGACACCCTCGCCGAGCACATGGAGAAAAAGGAGCCCTACGCCGATTACATCACGACCCAGCTCTGTTACGACCCGAACGCGGTGATCGACTGGGTCGACGAGATCCGCGGCCGCGGCGTCGAACTGCCCATCGAGGTCGGCATCCCCGGCGTGATGAAGTACCAGCGCCTCCTCAGCATCTCCCAGAAGGTCGGTGTCGGCGACTCGGTGCGCTTCCTCCGGAAGACGACCGGCATCTTCGGATTCATCAAGCAGCTGATCGGCTCGCGCGGTCAGTACAAGCCCGACGACCTCGTCGACGGCCTCGGCGAGTACGCGAACGACGACCGCTACGACATCGAAGGCATCCACATCTACACCTTCAACCAGGTCCCAGACACCGAGGACTGGCGGACCTCGAAGCTCGATTCCTGAACGGCGTCTCCGGGCCACTGCGGCCCCTCGGATCACCCCGGCGTCCCGGCCAGTAATAAAGGCCCCAACAGTTCGTCACGTAGCTTGATGTCCGCTCCCGCCTTCGAGTGCGGTAATAGCTACCATGGGCATCAGTGGCGCGCTCCGGGAACTCGCCGGCTTCGTCGAGGAGTGCGAGCGGGCCGACGGGGTCGACCGCGTCGACCTGAACGGGGCGGTCGAGCCTGCGACGGCGGGGGGTGTGACGACGACGGTCGAACTCGAACTCGACCTCCGTGGATCCGAACCGACCTTTAGGGCCGGATCGGCGACGGTCGGCGCGGACGGACGGCTCACGATCGAGGTCGAGTCCCACGGGGTCGTGCCGGCGACCACGGATCTGGCGGTCGAACCGATCGACGCGGTCGCCACCGGTGACGGGACGGTGGCGGTCACGCTGTCGATACGCTCGGCTGATCGGGACCCCGACGGGGCGTCCCCGGCTGCGAACGGCGCCGACGACGCGGGATCCGACGGCCGGTCGGAGACCGACCGCGACCCGGGAGCCACGGAATCTTCGACGGGTACGCCGCCGGACGACGAATCCCCGTCGCCGGCGGAAAACGACGCGGCCACGCCAGCAGGGGAGGACGCGACGACGTCCGGGGAAAACGGCGTCGTCGCCGCCGAGCGCGACCGCGACGTGCCGCCGTTCGAGGACCCGGAACTGCTGGCGGAGGTGTACGAGCGGTGTGACACCTTCGCGGAGATGACCGACGCGCTCGGCATGTCGGTCACCGCCGAGACGGTCAGGCGGTACATGATGGACTTCGGAATCCACGAGCCGAACCGGTACGCCACCGGCGACGCCGCGGAGACGGACGACGAGGCCGGCGACGGGGACAGTCTGGAGTCCGTCGAGGGCGACGAGGGGACCGATGTACTCGACGACGAGACGGACGCACTCGACGACGGGGGGACTGACGCGCCAGGGGAGAGAAGCGCCGGCACCGACGTGGACGACGGCCTGGGTGTGGACGCGGGCGCCGACGACCCGGACGAGGACGGCGCCGGTCCGGTCGTGGTCACCGACGGGGTCGGGCTTCCCGACGACGTCACCGTCGAGGCGCTCATCGACACCGTCCGCCGGTCGAACACGATCTACGAGGTCACCCGTGGCCTCGGCATCGACCGCGAGGACGCCCTGGAGATGCTCCGGGACCTCGACCTGCTCAGCCTCGTCGTCGGGCGCCTCGCGACCGAGGCCGACCGCGACCTCAGTCGCGAAGAGATCGTCGATCAGATCAGGCAAGCCTCGGAGACGGGCTGACCGTCCGCGCGGGGGTACGAATAAGATAGTGGAGTGTGAACAAGCCACAGTCTGGGGGGACTGATCACTCCGATCATGGCGATTATCACCGACGTCCGGTTTGCCCACGAACGCGGCGCGCTCGCCGACACGCTCGACGCGCTCCCGGAGACCGAACTCACAGTCGTCCAGGAGACGGGGACGGACCCCGAGCACAGCCGGGATCTCATCAGGTTCGAGGGCGCACCGCCGACGCTCCCGCGGGTGCTGGACCGGGACCCGACCGTCCGCGACGCCGAGCCGATTCCGGGCGACGTGCGGACGCAGCTCTGGGGCGTCGAGTTCGACTCCGAGGCGAAGCTACTGAACCCACGGGTGACGAGCGAGGGGGGGTTCGTCCTGGACGCCCGGAGTGCGCGCCCCGAGGGGGGCCGCCGGGGGTGGTACGAGCGATGGCTCCTGCCGGGCCGAGCGGCGTTGCGCGACGTGTGGGAACACGCCAGGTCCGAGGGGTTCGACTTCGAGATCGTCGACATCCGCCAGCAGGGCGGAGGCGATCCGGACGCGCCCGACCCCGACGCGCTCACCGACCAACAACGCGAGGCCCTGGTCGCCGCCTACGAGAGCGGCTACTTCGCCGAGCCACGGGAGGTGTCACTGGAGGAACTCGCCGCCTCGCTGGATCTCTCGGCGACGGCAGTCGGCGGCCGGATCAGGCGCGGGCTGAACTCGCTCGTCGGGATGACGCTCGTCGACGGCCGGGACGACGACCGTTCGGGAACCGACCGGTGACGTGGGATGGGGATCGGTGCGACCGGTGACGTGGGATGGGGATTGGAGCGAGCGGTGACGTGGGACGGCGTCGGTGAGTCCCCCGAAAAAGTTAGGGAGTTCCGAGGTAACAGTACACACACCGAGCGACGACGCTCCGCCGAGTCGAGGATCCGGCATCCGGCAGTCGGGCACAGACGAAGCCCGTCGACGGTACCGACGTGCGCGTGGTTCGGGCCAGACCCATGGTCGTTACGACCCACGTGTACGCCGAACACGCAGACCTCGCCCTGTCGGACACCATCCGGTCGGTCGCGGAAGCCGACATCGGGGTGGTGTCCGAAGCCGGGACGGACCCCCAGCACGACGTGTACTACTTCTGGGTCGAGGCGCCGGATTTCGACGCCGTTGACCGTGCGCTCGCCCGCGACCACACGGTCGCGGACTTTTCGGTGATCCTGGAGGCGCGCAGGCGCCGGACCTACGGCATCGAGTACAGCGACCGGGTGAAGTTGCTCTCGCCGCGGATCACCGAACTCGGCGGCATCACCCTGGCCTCGGAGAGCCGATCCCGGGGATGGGAACTCCGCCTCGAACTACCGGACCACGAGGCGCTGTACGGGATCAACGAGTACGCCCGCGAGGAGGGGATCCACCTCGACGTCCTCGAACTACAACAGACCGGCGAGCGGGAGCCGTCGGCCGAGCGGTTCGACCCCGGGCTGACCGAGAGCCAGCGCGAGGCGCTGGTCGGCGCGTTCCTCCAGGGGTATTACGACGAGCCCCGGGGGACCTCGCTGGAGGAGCTCGCCGAACTGCTGGACATCACGCCGTCGGCGGTCAGCGGTCGGCTCAGGCGGGGGGCGGCCCAAATCGTCGAGGCGGTGCTGATCGAGGACGACGCGGACCCTCGGCAGCGACCGTGACGGACGGGTGCGAGACCGAAACGCGAGGGAGTCAGGCCCCCTCGAAGCCGGTCACGTGGTCCGGCCGAAGTTCGAGGATCACCCGCTCGGTTTCGATCGGGTTGGGGTAGCTCTCCTCGCCCATGTACCGCTTCGCGAGGACGTCGATGTGCTCGCGGGCACCCTCGGTCGTCACCGCGTCGACCTCGCCGCTCACGGCGACCCAGCGGAACCAGTTGTCGGGGTCGACGGCGAGCAGTCCGGCCCGCGGGTCCCCGCGGACGTTCTTTTCCTTCCGGCGGTCGCGTTCGGTGTTGACGAGGACGCGGTCGGCCTCGGGGTCGTAGTCGACCCACACGACGGACATGTGCGGGAGGCCGTCGGGGAGCATCGTCGTCAACACGGCGTAGGTCGGGCGTTCGGTCAACAGTTCGTGGAACTGCTCGGGAACGGACGACATGCCTCAACCGAGGGCCCCGATCGCCATTAACGGTCGCCCACGGGAGAACGGGCCGGGGGCGAAGGCTCGACGGCGAAAACGATCCCCGAGGTGACTCTCCCGAGCGTCGACTGCTTGCCGGGGTCACATGCTTATTATCGCTCCGTGAGAAGGGACCTACGACGCATCGATGACCGACTCCGGCGACAACATTCACGTGCTCTACGTCGACGGCGACGCCGGAGACGGGGCGGACGCGCTCGAAGGGGCGGACGGACGGCTGTGCGTGACGACTGCGACCACCGGGAGCGAGGGGCTCTCCCTGCTCGGGGAACGGCAGTTCGACTGCGCCGTCGTCGAGTATGACCTCCCCGATCGAAGCGGGGTCGACCTCGTCGCATCGATCCGGGCGGAGCGGTCGCCGATCCCAGTCGTGATGTTCACGGGGGCCGGAAACGAGGCGGTCGCGAGCGAGGCGCTGGGGGCCGGGGCGGCGGACTACCTGCCGAAGGACGGCGACGGCGACCGGTACGCGGAGCTTGCAGGCCGTCTTCGGCGCGCTGTGACGGCCAACCGAGTCGCGACGACGGCTGCCGATCGGCGGCGCGAACTGGCGGAGAAGACGGCGCGAGTGGAGGTGTTGTTCGAGCGGTCGCCGGACATGATCAACGTCCACGACGCTGACGGGAACATCATCGATCCAAACGCGCGGCTCTGTGAGGAGACGGGGTACGACCGCGAGGAACTTGAGGGGATGAAGGTGTGGGAGATAGACGAGGCGGTCGATCCCTCGGCGGTACAGGAGGTCTGGGACGACATGGACGTCGGCGACAGCGAGCGGTTCCAGGGACGGTACCAGCGTCGCGACGGATCGACGTTCCCGGTCGAGGTCCACGTCAGACGGCTGGACCTGGAAGGACGCGAGCGGTTCGTCGCGATCAGTCGCGACGTCACCGACCAGCGCGAGCGCGAGCGAAAGCTCCGCCGCGAGAGCGACCGGTTCCGTGCGGTGTTCGAGAAGGCCTTCGACGCGATGGTCATCGCGGACGACGACGGCCGCTACGTCGACGCCAACGCGAGCGCCACGGAGCTGTTCGGCCTGCCGAAAGCGGAGTTGCTCGGTCAGTCGATCCGGGACTTCGCCCCGGAGGAGTTCGACTTCGAGTCGGCCTGGCACGAGTTCCGAACGACCGACGAGGAGCGGGGCACGTTCCCGCTGGTGCGGCCGGACGGCACCGAGCGAATCGTCGAGTACGCGGCCACGCGGGACATCGTCCCCGGGCAGCACCTTTCGGTCCTCCGGGACGTCACCGAACGCCAGGAGCGCGACGAGCGACTCAGACAGCAAAACGAACGGCTGGAGGAGTTCGCCGGCGTCGTCTCCCACGACCTTCGGAACCCCCTGAACGTCGCTGCGGGCCGGCTGGAACTGGCCCGGAGGGAGTGTGACAGCGAGCACCTCGACGCGGTGGACCGGGCCCACGACCGGATGGGCGAACTCATCGGGGACCTCCTGACGCTCGCGCGCAAGGGAGACCCGGAAACCGACGGCGAAGCGGTCGCTCTGGACGACCTCGTGAAGGACTGCTGGGGGTCGGTGGCCACCGCCGACGCGACGTTCGCGGCCGACTTCGAGCGGGCGGTGGTGGCCGACCCGGGGCGGCTGCGTCGCCTGTTCGAGAACCTCCTGCGGAACGCGGTCGAACACGGCGGCGATGACGTCCACGTCGAGGCCGGCGAACTCGAAGACGGCTTCTACGTCGCCGACGACGGCCCCGGCATTCCCGCCGAGGATCGCGACGCCATCTTCGACGTCGGGTATTCGACGACCCCCGACGGCACGGGCTTTGGCCTCTCCATCGTGGCACGGATCGCGGCAGAACACGGCTGGTCCGTGTCGGTCGGTGACGGACCAGACGGCGGCGCACGGTTCGAGATCTCCGGCGTCGAGTTCGTCCCGATCGACGACGACCGGCGCTGACGAACGAGTCGTGACACCTCGAAGCGCCGCGCGTCCACCAGCACCGGGGTACCGTACCGGTTTTCGGAACAGACTGTACCCGGCGAGGTCGGCACGCTCCTGGTCGAGCGTTCCGGGAGGTCGGCGTCGGTCACTCCCAGCAGTACCGGTTCATCGGTGCCTCGGGATCTCCCGACCACTCCTCGGCCGCGCCCCGGTAGACGGCGACGTCCTCGTAGCCGAGCAGATCCCGCATGACGTACCGCCAGGCGATCGAAAACGGGGAGGCGCCACAGTAGGTGACGATCGCCGTCGTGCGATTCGTGCCGATCACGCCCTCGACCATCGCCGCGAGTTCCGCCTCCGATCTGACGCGTCCCGCCTCGGTCCAGATCCAGGGCGCTGGCAGGGAGGTCGCACCGGGGATGTGACCCGGGCGTTCGGTGTAGGGTGACTGGCTCGCGCCGAAGTAGTCGTCCGGCTGGCGGGCGTCGACGAGCGCGACGGAGTCGAGGCGGTCTGACAGGTCGGCCTTGTCGAGAAACGCCCCCTCATCGAACTCACCCTCGTATTCGACGGGCGTCGGCTGGACCGAACTCTCCTCCAGGCGACCCCCGTCGTCGGTCCAGCGGTCGACCCCACCGTCCAGGACCGCGACGTCAGAAAGCCCGGCGTACCGGAGCCTGTCGGCGACGGTGAGGCTGTCGGCGAGCGCGTACGCGTCGGTCGTGGCGCCGACGACCACCGCCGTCGATTCGGCGGTGACGCCGAGCGCCCCCACGGCGTCGCGGAGTTCGGGCTCCGACGGCAGCGGGACGAGGAGGTCGCCCTCCTCGGCGATCCAGTGCGGCATCGGGGCGTGGACCGCGCCCGGGACGTGACCGGATTCGTACGCATCGGCGTCGCGGACGTCGAGAACGACGAGTTCGGGATCGTCGAGGCGGGAGTCGAGCCACTCGGGCGAGACGAACGGGGGGATCGAACGCGACGTCGTCATGGGACGACTGAACTGGCGGCCGGTAGGCCCTTAGTTCCTCACCGGGCACGCAATCGACCGGGCGACGTCGCCGGCCCAGGAATGTGAGGGGAAACTAACCCGGACCCGATCGAAAACGCGTCCGCCCGAACGAAACGTACGGGACGGCCGGAAGGAATACCGCCAGCCTCGCTCGCGGGGAGAAGAGACGTGCGGATCCACGGCTGACTACGGTTCGGTTTCGAAGAAAGTCCGCCCTCCCCGAATTGAACGGGGGACAAGCCGATCTACAGTCGGCTGCTCTACCAGGCTGAGCTAAGGGCGGGCAAGCGATTGTAGGTCCTCGGCTGGACTTAAGGATTCCCATTCGGCCCATCGATGCCACGGCGTCCCGTGGTTCGTAGCACCCGCGCAACCGGGTGATCTAACGGCCGAAATCGCGGTCGGGCTCAGCCGCGGTCGTTCTCGACGACCCGGACGCCCTTGCCGGCGAGGTGGCGCATCTGCCGTTGTGCGAAGTCCTCCTCGCGCGTGCCCCGCGTCGCCAGGACGTACACCAGCGCGCTCCCCGTGGGGCGCATCGTCCGGCCGGCGCGCTGGGTGCCCTGTCGGCGGGATCCCCCGAGGCCGGAGGCAACGATGGCCAGGCCGGCGTCCGGGAGGTCGATCCCCTCGTCGCCGACCCGGGAGATGACGAGGGTACGGCGCTCGCCGTCGCGGAACGACTGGAACAGTCGCTCGCGTCGGTGGTGGGGCGTCTCACCGCTCAGGAAGGGGACGTCGAGCGCCTCCGACAGCGCCCGGCCCTGGTCGAGGTAGTCGACGAACACCAGCGCCTTGCGATCCGGGTGTTCCTGCAGGAGGCGGCGCACCTCCTCGATCTTGGCGGGGTTCGTCGCGGCGAGCTGTCGGCGGTCGCGACCGCTCGCGGCAGCGTACTCGTCCCCGGCGGTCTCGGCCCAGGGGACGTACCGGATCTCGACCTCGGGTTCCTGGACGAAACCGGCATCGAACAGGGCGTCCCAGTCGGTGCCGATCGGCGGGCCGACGAGGGTGAAAATCTCCTCCTCGCGGTCGTCCTCGCGGACGGGGGTCGCCGACAGCCCCAGGCGGTGTTTGGTCTGGAGGTCGGCCGAGCGCCGGAACACGTTCGAGGGAATGTGTTGACACTCCTCGTAGACGATGAGCCCCCAGCGCCGGGAGTCAAAGAGCGACCGGTGGCGATCCATCCCCGCGGTCTGGTAGGTGGCGATCGTCACCGGCCGGATCTCCTTCTCGCCGCCGTGGTACTCGCCGATCTGCTCGGCCGAGAGGTCGGTGTGGGCGAGCAGTTCCGCGCGCCACTGGGCGGCCAGTTCGCGGCTCGGCACCAGCACGAGCGTCTCGCCGCCGACCGCGGCGACGACGCCGATGGCGGCGACGGTTTTGCCCGACCCAGGTGGCCCCACGAGCACGCCCGAGCCCTGGTCGAGGAAACGGTCGATCCAATCGCGCTGGTACTCCCGGAGCGCCGTGGTGAGTTCGACGTCGAGGTCGTCGCCGGCGTCAAGGTCGCGCTCGTCCTTGACCGGGTAGCCCGCCTCGTACAGCGTCCGCTTGATCGCGGCCTCCTCGCCCTCCCGGACCCAGGATTCGGTGTCCGAAATGGGTGCGTGGAGGTTTTCCTCGGTCAGTTTCTGGCGGGCGACGTTGCCCATGAGCGACTCGCTCGCGGCCGCGAGCACCGTGTAACCGTCTTCGTGGGTGTACAGTCGGAACTGGTGTGCGCGCTTCCACTGGGACTCGATCCACTCCTCCAGGTGGGGCGAGGGGCGGGGGAGCACCGATCGGACCCGGTCGAGCAGCGTCTCGACGTCCTCGAAGGGAGCCTGCCAGACGTCCTCCTGACGGATACGATAGAGGTACCCCCGATCGCGGCCGTCGCCGCCGGTCGTGTCGACGAGGTGGGCGAACTGCGAGAGCAGCGCCCGCGTGTACTGGGTCGGCCTGTCGACGACGATCTCGTGGCGCTCGGGGAACGGGATCACGCGTTCGCGCGAGGCGAGCCGGCCCCACTCGGAGGGGAACCAGACGACGGGATCCGACTCGACGTCGAGTCGGCGGACGTCCCCGTCGGCGGTGAGTCGCTCCAGGGCGGCCGCCGCGTCCGACTGGCTCACGTCGAGCCGGCGGGCGATCTGTCCCGCCGTCGCGACCGGCCGCCCCTCTTCCTCCAGGGCGTCGAAAAACGCCGCGAGCGACACGTCGATGTCGTCGGTCTCACCCACACCGTCGGGTTCGTCGCCGGCGTTTGCGGCGTCGCGGTCCAGGTCGTCGTCTGCCGTGTCAGCGTCCACGTCGGATCGTTCCGCAGGCGACGCTCCGACGTCCCCGTCGTTCGGGCGCAGGTCGGACAGTCGACTGGGAGCGTCGCCGTCGCGGTGAAAGCCGTCGGTGGGGTCGTTCACGTCTTCGTCCCCCCGTCGTTCGTCCTCGTCGCCCTGATCCGTCATCGGCCTCCGTAGCCGATCACCGGGGAAACGGTTTGCGGTCCCGCGGGCCGCCTAGAGGGGTTGTCGCTCGGGCGGCGACATGCGTTCGAACGCCCGTTCGAGGTCGGGGGATTCGTCGAGAAAGCGGGGGAACTCGTCGACGGTCCGCACGTCGTCGAGGTAGACGTAGTCGACGAGCGAGTCGGCGATCTCCTCGAACACCTGAACCGGCACCCCGTCGTCGACCGCGATGAACATCCGCCCCCGACGGTCGATCTGTGGGGTCACCCGGTACTGGAGGTACAGCGCGGCGGCCGCCAGGCTACTGCCCAGGTTCACGGGACCGGGCGTCGCCTGCCAGGTGACGTCGCGGTAGTCATCGAAGACCGTGGTGACGTAGCCGTCGTCGAACCGGAAGCAGTCGACGCGTTCGTCGCCGCGTCGCCACCGGGTTTCGTTTCGCTGCGTGCGGGTGAGTTCCCAGTCGTCGTCGCCCGCATCGGAGGCACCCCCGACCAGTGTCGAAAACCGGGACACCAGCCGGTCTACGACGGCACGCGCCCGTCGGTACGCCCGAACGGAAGCCGGCGCTTGCATGGAGTTCCCTACGGACGGAGCCCTAATTGAACTGGCGGGAAATGATCGTCGACCAACAGATCTACGGCCGTCGAGTTCGGCGCCGGCGAGAGTCGACGAACGGCGGATCGAACCGGAATCCGATCCGCCACGAGAGAACGGGTCCGACCGATTCGTCGGTCGGTGGACGCGCGGGATCGGTCGACGCGGGACACCGTCGGACGAGTCGAGGGCCGAAGCCGGGCGGGAACGTGGCGTCCCGTGTCGCGCCATCCGTCTCTAGTAGAACGATCGACTTAACCTTTGTTCACCCCCTTAGTGATCGAAATAATCACGCGTGAACGGGTCGGTCACACCGGTCGGGGACTCAGAACGTGGCCTCCGGGCGGTCCGAAGGAGTGACCGCCTCGGCCGCTGCCCGGTGACGTTCGAACGTCTCCGAGACCCACGAGACGAACTCCGGACCGTCGCCGTCGACGCCGGCAACCAGGTTGCCGTCGTCGTCGTAGGCACCGAGGAAGGCCCGGTCGTCGACCAGCGCCAGACCGGAGTCGAGCCGGCGGTGTGAGAGGTACAGCTGCATACCGTCGAGTTCGAACGCGCGCTGGAGCGCCTCCGTGTACTCGGACTCCGACGCGGACAGCACCTCCTCGTCGATCACCAGTTCGACCTCCGTCTCGGGGCCGATGAGCCGCTCGGCCGCCCGGTTGAACACGCGGCTGACGATCGGGGAGATCCCGTAAAACGAGTCGACCGGCTCCTCGCCGACGACTTCGAGAAAGCGGTCGATGGCCGCGTGGGGCTGATCCGGACTGGCGCTGGTCACCGTGACGCCGTCGAGCAGCGACCGCGGCAGCTCTTCGCCCAGACGACCGGCGTTGGCGAAGAAGGGTCCCAGCCGGTCGGCAGTTCGAACCGTCGTGGCGAGCGCGTCGTACCCGTCGAGGACCAGTTCGCCGGCACGGGTGGCCTCATACTCGGAGTCAGACTTGACGACCCAGCCCCGGTCCACGAACTCGCTGAGCGTGCGCTGTGCCGTCTCGCGGGCACAGTCACACGTCTCGGCCAACTCGGTCGGCCGGTAGGGCTCGTCGACTACCGTCCGAAGGAGTTCTAGCCGGCTCGAAGAGCCGACCAGGAACGCGACATCCTCCCGGCTACTCATACCGGATGGTTCACACTCCTGCTACAAAACCGCTTGTGGTCGTCGGGGGGGCAGTGTTCAGATAAGATCGAAAAGTGAGGCGGCCGTCAGTTCTTGGTGTCCATGCAAGAAACGCGCCGCCTCATCGGAGGTAGCGACTTCCCGCAATTAGAATTTGTGGAGCGAGAGGCGACAC
>Ga0207719_100412_pt1 | contig 26155 bp, 27 predicted proteins | sample A23P1SouthBayCA_2_FD_187279 | JGI IMG/M metagenome (GOLD analysis project Ga0207719, IMG submission 187279) | Aerobic enrichment media microbial communities from Eden Landing Ponds, California, USA - A23 P3 (3) (SPAdes) | ecosystem: Environmental > Aquatic > Marine > Unclassified | place... | reverse complement strand
GCCGCTTTCCGACGGGCAGTACCTCCATACCTTCCAGCTCGACACCACGACCGACCACGTCGCGATCAACGTCGCCGACCGCCCACAGGGACCCTTCGGAGAGCCCCGACTCATCTACGACAGCCCCGTCCCCGAGCGGTTCGCCGAGGCGGGCAACGAGGGCGTGTTCGCCTACAACGCGAAGGCCCACCCCCACCTCTCCCCGCCCGGGGAACTGCTCGTCAGCTACAACGTCAACGACACCAGCAACGGGCTCTCCGGCGACAGCGACATCTACGACGAGTGGATCGACGAGGTGTACCAGCCGCGGTTCGTCCGCCTGCCGGACCCGGCGGCGGCCGGGACGCCGACGGCAAGCCCCACGGCGACGGCGACGGAAAACGCCACGGCGACGACCGGGACGGACCCGGCGACGTCGACGGAGCGCGCCACGACGCCGACCACGGCGCCCCCGGGATCGCCCGCCACGACGGCGCCGACCGCCGGCGAGGGAAGCGGGACCGTGTCCGGCACGACGGACGGAACGGGACGGACGGAGTCGGGGGGCCAGCCGGGGTTCGGGCTCCTGGCTGCCGCCGTCGCCGCCGGGTCGGCCGCCGCCGTCGCCGCCGCCCGTCGGATCCGCGAGGGGTAACCCACCGGGTCGGCGACGCCATCCGCGCCAGCGCGGCATTTATCCCGGTCCGGTCGAACCGGCTGGTATGGAGGTTCGCGACGCGGTCGAGGGAGACGCCGAGGCGCTGGCCGACATGGCCGACGGGCCACGCGACGTCCTCCGGAACCTGATCCACGACCGGACCGTCCGCATTGCGATCGAGGACGACGACCCGGTCGCGTTCGTGAGCTTCGACGCCCGACCGGGGACGGTGTACGTCACGCAGATCGGCGGGGAACCGGTGGCCTGCGGGCGACTCCTGGAGGAGCCGGTCCGCTTCGCGAGGCGCGAAGGGATGGACGTCGAACTCCTGGTTGCGGACGGCGAGGAGGCGATCCGGGAGGCTGTCACCGGCTCCGGGTTCGAGGAGGTCGGGCCGGGCCCCCGCTTCGAGGGCGTCCCGACGGTGCGGTACCGGCGCGATCCGGAATGACCGCGACCCCGGCTACACCAGAACGCCGGACCGAAGGAGGACGATCACGCCGGTGACGACCGGGATCGACAGGAGCGTCGAGACGAAGACGGCGGTACCGTGGTACTCCGGCGCCGTCGGCGAGCGATCGGAGTCGCCGGCGAACTCGACGAGCAGGACCAGCGGCGTGATGGCCGCCGGCGCCGCGGTGAGGAGGACGAACGTCCGGGCGACGGCGGGGTCGCCGAAGCCGACGAGCAGGGCGACCCCGACCCCGACGACGGGTGCAACGAGGAAGCGAAGCCCGATCGCCGGCACCGTCTCCCGGAGCGCGGCCGCCGGCTCCGTCTCGGCGAGCTGGATCCCGAGCACGAGCAGGAACGTCGGGATCGAGGCGTTCCCGACGAGTTCGAGCGTTTGCATCGCCGTCCCGTCCGCCGGGGGGACGCCCCCGGCCGCCCGGACGGCGACGGCGAGGACGACGACGTACACCAGGGGGAGGCGGAACACCCGGCCCATCCGGGCGCGCCACGCCTCGCCGGTGCCCCACGCCGCGACGTACACGCCGGCGGTGTAGTTGAGGACGCCCTGGACGACGGTGAACATGACGGCGACGGTCCCCCCGAGGGCGCCGAAGGCGAAGGTGGAGACGGGGATGCCGAAGTTGCCGACGTTGGGCAGCGCCGCGACGAAGACGAGCGCGGACAGCCGCGATCCGGACTCCCCGATCGCCCGCCCGACCGCGAGCGCGATCGCGAAGGTAACCGCCGAGAACACGAGGATCGCGACGAGCAGGCGAAGGAGGTCCCCGCCGAGTTCGCTCGACAGAAGCGAGTGGGCGGCGAGCGCCGGCAGGAAGACGTACAGCGTGACGGCGTTCAGCGGCTCGACGTCGACCGGGCGCGCCCGCCGGAGGAGGTAGCCCGCGCCCGCGATCGCGAGTACGGGCAACACCGCCGAGACGAACACCGAGGTCACCCCCGCCATCATCCGGGACGGCGGGGAGCCCGGGGTTATCGGTTACGACATCGGCGGACGATTCCCGGGGTTGGATTTATTTCCCCCGGCGCACAGACGCCGCCATGGGCGAAGGTGACACGTGGCTGAACGCGGTGATCGGCGGTGTGATCGCGCTCGTCCTGTCGCCCGTGCTGAACGTCTTCGCGGCGATCGTCGGCGGCGGCGTGGCGGGGTTTCTCAACCGGGGCAGGACGACGGACGGCGCCGTCACGGGGACCCTCTCGGGAATCCTCGGTGGCCTGTTGAGCGTCGCGTTCTCCGTTGTCTTCCTCGTCGTCGTCGTCGGCGCCCTGTTCGGTAGTATCCTCGGCCCGGGCCCCGGGCCAGGCCCCGGACCGGGCGCCCCGGACTTCGCGGGGCTGTTCGGGCCGATCGTCATCGCCTTTTTCGTGTTTTTGTTCGTTTCGTTCGTCGTTCTCGGGGCGCTCGGCGGCGCCGTCGGTGCCTACATCGCAAACGAAGTGTGATCGGGACGCGAAGTGTGATCGGGACGTATACTGTCGGACAGAAGCAGTGATACATTCCGCCGGGCGACGGTCCCGGCGGAGAGTATCAAACGTTCTGTCCGACAGTATAACCCCTTACACGCCGAATCCGCGCAGGTCAGCGAGCACCGCCCCCGCGCTCCCGTCCGCGATCGCCTCGCGCGCCAGGTCCAGGCCCGCCTCCAGCGATCCGGCGTCGCCGCCGGCGTAGATCCGGACGGCGGCGTTGAGTTCGATCGCGTCCCGGAAGTGTCCCTCGCGGTCGCCCGCGAGGACGTCCTCGGTGATCCGCGCCGAGTCGGCCGCCACGTCCTCGACGTGGAGGTCCTCCTCGACCATCGACATGCCGTACTCGGCCGTCTTTATCTCGTAGTCATCCAGGGTCCCCCCTTCGGCGCCGCGCTCCCACTCGGCGACCACGGTGTTGCCGGGACGGACGTCGTCGTACCCCTCCATTCCCTGGAACAGGACTGCCCGGTCGAAGTCGATCCGGTCGCTCTCCCCGATCGCCCCGGCTAGCTTCTTCGCGAAGGCGAGGTGGTAGAAGCTCCCCAGGTGGACCCCCGCGCCGGCGGGGTTCGCCAGGGTCTCGATCGTGTTGACGAACGTCCGCACGCCCATCGCCCGCCGGCGGTCGATCAGGCCGTCGATCAGGGGGTTGACGTTCGGCTGGTAGTAGAAGCCAAACCCCGTCGCGTCGACCATGTCGGCGCTCTCGGTGGGTTCGAGGTCCGTCGCGACCCCGAGTTCGGCGAGGACGTGCCGGTACGCCGTGGCCTCGTGGGTCGGCACGCGGTCCCCGGAGTGGACGACGACGGGCGTCCCGGCGGCGGCGGCGACGATCCCGGCGGCGGCGCCCAGCAGGGCGCTCTCCCGCTTGCCGTCGTAGTTCGCGCCGCAGTCGACGGGGTCGACGCCCGGGACGGCGCGCTCGACGGAGCGCTCGATCATCACGTCCGCGAAGGCCGCCAGCTCCTCGGGGGTGTTTCGCTTCCAGCGGTTCGCGAGCAGGAAGGCGCCCAGCGTCGTCGGGTCGGGGTCGCCGTCGAAGATACGTCCCATCGCCTCGATCGCCTGCGCGCGGTCCATGTCCGTGGCGGATTTGGGTCCCGACCCCACCACCTCCGACATGAGCCGATCAAGGGGCCACGCGCCGCCGGCCACGGCTCAGTCACCCCCGGGGGCGCCCCCCGCGAGTCCGGGGACGGGGATCGCGTCGGACTCGAAGGCGACCCCGTCGGTCCCGGCGCGCTGGAGCCACGCCGCAACCTCGCCCCGGACGGGGACGACGTCGCCGATCACGGTGATTGCCGGGGGTTCGATCCCCGCCCCATCGCGCGCCTCGACGATCGTCCCCAGGGTGCCCGTGACCGTCGTCTCCTCGTCCCAGGTCGCCTTCTCGACCATCGCCGCCGGCGTGTCGGCGTCGACGCCGCGCTCGCGGAGGGCGGCGGTGTAGTCGGGCAGCCGCCGCACTCCCATCAGGACGACGAGCGTTCCGCCGGCCGCGACGGTGTCCGCGATCGCGTCCCAGTCGAGCGCGCTCTCCTCCTTTTCGGGGTCCTCGTGGCCCGTCACCACCGTCAGCGAGGAGGCGTGCTCGCGGTGGGTGAGGGGGATGCCGGTCGCGCCCACCGAGAGGACGCTCGAGATGCCGGGCACCACCTCGAAGGGAATCTCGCGGTCGGCGAGGTGTTCGGTCTCCTCGCCACCCCGGCCGAACACCGTCGGGTCGCCGCCCTTCAGGCGGACGACGACGTCGCCGGCGCAGGCGCGGTCCACCATGAGGCGGTTGATCTCGGCCTGGGTGGTGCGCTCGCCGTCGGGGCCGGGTTTCTTGCCGACGTCGATCGTCTCGGTCGCCGCCGGCGCCGACTCGACGATCGCCGGCGGGGTGAGCGAGTCGTACAGCAACACGTCCGCCCGGTCGATCAGGCGGCGCGCCTTCACGGTGAGGAGGTCCGGGTCGCCGGGACCCGCCCCCACGAGGTACACTTTCCCGCGGTCGGCGACGTCATTATCAGTCGTCATCGGCTCCGGCTCCGCGCTCGTCATCGGCTCCGGCGCGTCGCCGTTCCTCCCCGGCCCTGCGGCCCCGCGAGAGGTGCTCCCAGATCTCCGCGCACCCGGCGCCGTCCTCGATGCCCGCCAGGTGGTCGTCCCCGGACTCCGGCTCCGTCTCCTCGGTGTCCTCCCGGCTCATTGCGGTTTCAGCTGTCATCGGTGTCCGTCCGTGGTGCGGCGCCAGGCGATCGTCGTCGCGATCCATCGGCGTGTCGTGTCATCGAACACGCCTACTTCCCCCACTCCTTTTAGACTCCCCCCTCGGGCGAACTTGTCCGTCACTAGCTCTTTCAGGCAATAATTGCCACCATACGGGACGCTCGCCCGGCGGATCCGGGCGCGTCCGCCGCGTTCTTAAGACCCGGCCGACGATCGGCGATCCGGCGCTCACAGGTACCGGCAATACTCCCCTCGTCCGGCCATGGCCGTCAGTTTTCTCCGCTACGGGGAGGTAAATGAGCGTGGAGGGTGGATGGTAGTACAACGACTCCCCTATGAACACAGTCGAACAATGGAAACAGGAGAAACACCCCCTCGACGTGGTGGAGGACGTCAAGGAGTACGCCGAGGGTGGCCTCTCCTTTGATGAGATCGAGGAGCGCGCCGGCGACGGCGAGTGGGAGCGCCTGAAGTGGGCCGGCCTCTACTCGCATGGCGTCCAGCGCGGCTACTTCATGATGCGGACGAAGGTGCCCGGCGGGAGGCTCACGCCCGAGCAGGCCGAGGTGATCGGCGAGGTGGCGGCGGAGTACGCCACCGCCCCCGAGGAGTACGGCGGGGAGGAACAGAACGACGTCTGGGGCGACGCCTATCTCGATATCACCACGCGCCAGGACATCCAGACCCACTGGATCGAGGTCGAGGACGTGCCCGACATCTGGGCGAAGTACGACGAGGTCGGACTCACGACCATCCAGGGCTGTGGCGACTCCGCCCGGAACGTCCTGGGCTGTCCGGCCGCCGGTCTCTCGGATCACGAGTGTTTCGACGCCCAGCCCGTGATCGACGCCGTTTCGGACTTCTTCACCGAGAACCGCGAGTACGCCAACCTCCCCCGGAAGTACAAGATGACGATCACCGGCTGCCGGGAGGACTGCGCGCAGTCCCAGATCAACGACGTGGGGCTGACGCCGGCGAGAACGGAGATCGACGGCGAGTCCTACTACGGATTTCACTGCAGGGTCGGCGGCGGCCTCTCGGATGGTCCCCGCATGGCCACCGACATGGACGTGTTCGTCCCGCCGGAGGACGCGGTGGAGTTCTGCCGCGCCGTCGCCCAGACGTTCAAGGAACTCGGCGACCGCAACAACCGCGGCGTCTGCCGGATGCGCTACCTCGTCCAGCAGATGGGCACCGAGAACTTCGAGGAGGCCGTGCGCAACCGGTGTGAGGTCGACCTCCCCGAGCGCGGCGAGGATCTCACTGAAGGCTACCGCGGCGACCACGTCGGCGTCCACAACCAGAAGCAGGGCACCCTCCAGTACGCCGGGTTCAACGTCATCGCCGGTCGGATGGGCGGGGAGGAGTTCGCCAACGCCGCCCGCGCAGCGAGGGAGTACGGCACCGACGACGCGACCATCAGGCTCGCGACCGACCAGAACTTCCTGATCTCCCACGTGCCGGCCGAGGCGACGGAGGACCTCCTCGCCGAGCCGTTCGCCCGCAAGTACCGCCCCGATCCCGGCCCGTTCTCCCGGGGCGCGGTCGGCTGTACGGGCTCGGAGTTCTGTAACTACGGCATCATCGAGACGAAAAAGCGAGTGCGCCGGTGGGCCAAGGCCCTCGACAAGCGCATCGACACGCCCGAGGACCTGGACGTGGTGCGGATGCACATGTCCGGGTGCTCCGCGTCCTGTGCCCAGCCCCAGATCGCCGACATCGGCTTCCGGGGCGAGACCGTCCAGATCGACGACCCCGAGAACACCACCAACGAGGAGGGCGACAACATCGTCGAGGGGATGGACTTCGGCCTCGGCGGCTCCCTGGGGAGCGACAACGAGTTCCTCGACTGGGTGGAGACGGCGGTGCCGGCGGGCGCCGTGGTCCCCGCCCTCGAGGAGCTGTTCGCGGCCTACACCGAGGAGCGCGCGGAGGGCGAGCGCTTCTACCAGTGGTGCCGCGAGGTCGGCAACGACCGCCTGCGCTCGATCATGCAGGGCGCGGACGCCCCGGTCTCCCAGGGGGTGGCCCACGGTGACTGAGAAGGAAGAGCCCCAGCCCGGCGTCCCCGAAATCCCCGACGACGACGCCGCGAGCGTCCCGAAGGCCGACGGCGTCGGGATCGACCGCCCGGCCACCGAGTCGGGCACGATCCCCGGCGATCAGGTGGGTCCGGTCGACGAGGAGTACGTCTACGACGACGGGTCGGGTGGCGGCCGTGCTGGCGAGCAGGACCACAGCGACGCCTGTGGCTGCGGTGACGACGCCATCGCTGATGGCGGCTCCACTCCGAAAAACGTCACCGAGGACGGCGAACTCCGCAACCTGGAGTTCACGGAACCCGCCGCGGACGTCAGCCAGGACCTCTACGAGACGCCCGCGGACATGCGCGTCCAGCGTCCCGGCGAGGAGGACCTCGAACTCGACACGCCGTCCTACGAGATCCGCTCTAAGATGAACGACATCGAGACGCCCGACGAGAAGACCTGGTTCATGGAGCTCGACGAGGCCGTCATCGAGGAGGGTCGGTGCATCCAGTGTGGCACCTGCGTCGCCGCGTGTCCCTCCGACTCCATCGGCATCGACGGGGACGACCTCCCCGAACTCGTCAAGATGTGCACCGGGTGTTCGCTGTGCTGGGACTTCTGTCCCCGGGGCGGGCTGCGCTACGAGCGCCAGTGGAAGATCACCGGCGGCGACGACAACGTCTCCGGCGCCGGCGATCCGATCACGGAGTTCTCCGCCCGCGTCGAGGAGGACTGGCGCGAAAATGCGCAGGACGGCGGCCTCGTCACCTCCGTGCTGATCCACCTGCTGGAGGCCGGCGAGATCGACGGCGCCCTCGTCGCTACCGAGAGCGACGAGCCCTGGCGCGCGGAGTCGTTCCTCGCCACGACGCCGGGGGAACTGGTCGCGAACGCCGGCTCCTGGTACAACCAGACCATGGCGCTCGGCAACCTCGACCTCAAGCAGTGGGAGGACAAGCTCGACAAGCCGTGGGAGGATGTCTCCCTGGCCCTGGTCGGCACCCCCTGCGAGATCGAGGGCATCCGCGCCGTCCAGGACTTCGAGTGGGACTACGCCAGCCACGAGGACGGCGTGCGCGCGATCGAGTACACGATCGCGCTGATGTGTACGAAGAACTTCAACTACGAGCGGCTGCTCGGCGAGCAACTCGAGGAAAAGCGGGACATCCCTCCCGAGGACATCGGGAAGCTCGACGTGATCGACGGGAAGATGAAGGTGTTCGACCACGACCTAGAGCTGATCCTGGACGAGGACATCGAGAACTTCCACGTCGCCGCCCTGAAGGGGTGTGACGAGTGTGCCGACTTCACGGGGTACTGCGCGGACCTCACGGTCGGCTCCGTGGGCTCCTCCGATTCGTACTCCTCGGTGATAATCCGGACCGAGACGGGCCTGGAGGCCTGGGAGCTGGCCGAGCCGGATCTCGACTACCACGACCTGGAGGACCGGGGCGCGGTCGGCGGCCTCCAGTCCTGGGACAAGAAGAAGGCCTTCGATGCGCTCGAACGGAAGTTCGACCCGGACGCCCCGCGGTTCATCGACTACACGGAGCACGCCGAGAACTACGGTACGGAGCTGAACCCCCACGACCGGGGCCACGCGGACTGAGTTTTTACCTGACTATCGCGCGGACCTCACTCGGGTAAGATGTCGCCCACGGAGGCGCCCACGCCCATCGCGATCGCGACCACCGCGGTCTTGCTGGCCGCGACGACAGGTTCGGACCACTCGACCTGTCCCCAGACCGTCACCAGCCCGGCCGCGAGCCCGCCGGAGATGCCGAGGATCGCGACCAGGCGCAGGGGCACCACGCCCAGCAGGCGGTCCTCCTCGACGCGCTCGAACTCGCCGGCGTGCAGGATACCGAGGATCAGCGCCACGCCGAACAGGAGCGTGAGCGCCAGGGAAATGGGATGGTCAGCGAGATGGTCCCCGACGTCGTAGGTCCCACCCTCGACGATCATGGGCACGCCGAAGATGAAGCTCCCGATCACGGCTTCGCCGGCGTCCCGGAGGCCGAAGCCCCGCCGGAACCGGCCGAGAACGCCCGGTTCGCGGGCCTCCCGCGCCGTCTCGATCGTCTCCCGGACCTTCTCGCGTTCGTCCTCGTCGTCGACCATCGCCTCCAGGTCCTCCAGGTCGTCCATCACGTCGCGCATGTCCGCGCGATCGCGGGGGCGAGATCGGTCGTCGTCGCTCATACCCGGGTCATCGCGGCCGACCGTCTTAACCACTCCCCGTGCCGGTCACCCCGGCGCTCGCCCGCCGGCGCACCGCGTCTCCCGATTTCACACCGCACCTACCCGTTCCACTCCGCGAGTTGCGCCTCGACGTCCGAACGGTCGAAGTCGTCAGGTACTGGGTCATCCAGGTTCTGCAGCAGTTCGTCCACCGTGGGGGTCTCCGAGTCGATCCCGCCTTCGGGGACGCCCGCCTTCGCGGTCCAGGCGATGGCGTTGAGCAGTAGCTTGCGGACCTGGTCGTGGCCCCAGTTCCAGTGGTTGTGCATGCCCGTGAACCCGAACGATCGGTTCCCCCACTCGCCCTCGTAGGTCCAGGCGACGTGCTGGGGCTCGTCGTTCTCGACGACCGCCTCGTAGGCGGCCTGGTTGCCGCCGCGTGCGCTGGCGTCCTGGCCGGGGCTCCAGCGGTCGGTGATCGACCGGTCCGGCGGGAGGTCGGTCAGGATCGGCGTGACGTTCTCCATGTCCTCGGCAAAGCGCATGTGGTAGTACCACTCGTCGTAGAGCGTGAACGGTTCGACGCCGGCGGCGACGGGGTGGGCGGGGAACTCGTCGAAGGTGGCTTCCCAGAAGGGGTTGACCGACCAGTAGAACTCGAAGTAGCCGCCGACCCAGGAGCGGAACTGCTCTTCCGGACCGTCGGGATGAATCTCGACGGACCAGTGGATGGGCACCATGCCGACCCCCTGCTCGGCCAGGGACTGGAGTTCGCTGGCGTGGTCGTTGGCGACGTGGCTACCCCCGCCGTCGAAGAACATCACGATCGAGTCGACGTCGTCGAAGGCGGATTCGGGATCCTGGGGCCACCGGTCGGTGATCCGGGTCGTGATGTTCGGCGTGTTCGCCTCCAGGCGATCGGCGAGCAGGGTGTTCCCGGCCATGTGGGAGTGGGTCGCAAAGCCGTGGCTCGGCCCGCCGGTCAGGAAGACGACGGTGCGTTCCTCCCGGGGCGTCGCAGTCGCGGTCGCCGTCGGCGTCGCGGTGTCGGTGGGGGTGGCCGTGTCCGTCGGCGTCGCGGTGTCCGTCGGCGTCGCCGTATCGGTGGGGGTGACGGCGTCCGTCGGCGTCGCGGTGTCGGTGGGGCTCGCGGTCGGCGTCCCGTCACCCCCGTCGCCGCCACAGCCAGCGAGTCCGGCCACGCCGAGGCCCCCGAGTCCCTTCAGGAACCGCCGCCTGCCAGTGCCGTCGCGTCCCCGTCCGTCGCGTTTCCCGTCGTCGTTCGACATGTGCGAACACGACACTCCCTACACAAATAAGCGTGTTCACCCCGGGGTCGGAAGCGTGTTCACCCGGTGGGGGTGAGGTCGGCCACGTCCTCGAGCACCTCCGGCGGGTGGTCGTAGGGCATGACGTCCTCGTAGGTCGCCTCGACCCGCCCGTCGGGGCCGACCAGGTAGCTGTTGCGGAGCGTCATCTCCCGGACGACCCCCCGCAGTCGCTTCTCGCCGTAGGAGTCGTAGGCGTCGGCGACCTCGCCCCCGGAATCCGACAGGAGCGGGAAGGGCAGGTTCTCCGTTTCCGCGAACTCGGCCAGTTTGTCCACGGGGTCCGGGCTGATTCCGACGACCGCGACGTCGTGCTCCCGGAACCGGTCGTGGAGGTCCCGGAACCGCCGGGCCTGGGTCTCACAACCGGGCGTCATCGCCTCCGGGAAGAAGTAAAGCAGGACGCGCCGACCCTCGACGTCGGACAGCGAGACCGTCTCGCCGTCCTGGTTTCGCAGTTCGAACCCCGGTGCCGGATCCCCAACGTCGAGCATGCCGGGACGTTCGCGTCCGGGCTACAAACGTCTGTCGAGCGCCGCGAACGTCTGCCGCCCCTCCTGCGCCGATAGATTTTAGTCACGAGGGTGACACGACGTCGCATGGTCAGTACCGAACAACTGATCGCCGGCGGGTTTCTCGCACTGTTCGTCCTGATCGGCCTCGCCGTCCTGGTTGCCGGTATCGGCCGGCTGCGCGCCTGGTGGCGCCTCAAGGACTCCGAGGCGAGCACGCCCGGAAGCCTCGGGACGGGCCCGGTCGAGGTCGAGGGGACGGCGCAGACACTCGACGAGACCCTCACCTCGCCGCGGGAGAACGCCGACAGCCTCGTCTACGAGCACATCGTCAAGGAGAAACACGTCGACCACGACCCCGACCAGGGCTCCCACACGGAGTGGCGAACGATCGTCAACGACACCGAGACCGTCCCCTTCGTCGTCGAGGGCGACGGGGGCAGCGCCGTCGTCGATCCCACGGGGGCGACGAAGTTGCTCGAACCGTCGGTCCAACGGCGGCAGGGCGACCGCCGTATCGAGATCAGCCGGCTCGACGTCGGCGAGCCCGTCTACGTCGCCGGACAGTCCGTCGACGCGAGCAAGGCCGACGTCGCGACCGACGGACAGCGCCGCGTCCTCCGGGAGCCGACGACGTGGATGCCGAACTTCCTCCGGCGGCTGTACGAGGCGCCCTTCATCCTCTCGGACTCGAAGGAAAGCGAGGCCGAGGACCGCCTGTTCTGGAGCGGGGTCAAGACGTCCGCGCTCGGGGTGCTCCTGCTCGGCTTCACCGGCGTCGCCGGGGCGCTGTTCCTCCAGGATTCGCTCGGGTTGTGATACGGGTTCGTATGAGTGGCGGCGCGCCCCGTCGGAGACGGGCGACCGCTCCCCGTCGGTGACGGGCGATCACCCGTCCCCATCTGCGTCCGATCGCCCGATTCAGGAACGCCTATACGGTCCCCCTGACAACCCGGGATATGTTCCGCAGGTTCCGCGGGGAGGTCGAGGACGCCCTCCACGACGCCCTCGACGCTCGCGCCTACCCGACCGGCGACCTCGGGATCGAGGAGCCCCCCGGGGAGGTCGACGCCGTGCTCGCCTCCAGCGTCGCGTTCCGGCTCGCGGGCGAGGCCGGCGCACCCCCGCCCGCCGTCGCCGAGGAGGTCGCCGGCGGGATCGACCCGGACGCCCACGAGTTGATCGGCGCCGTCGATGCGCGTGGCCCGTACGTCAACTTCTCGCCGAGCGAGGCCTACTACGCCGGGACGGTCGAGGCGGCCACGGCGGCCGACTACGGCCGGCTCCCCTCGACCGACGAGTCCGTCGTCGTCGAGCACACCAGCGCCAACCCGACGGGGCCGATCCACGTCGGACGCGCCAGAAACCCCATCGTCGGCGACGCCGTCGCCCGCCTCCTCGAGTTCGCGGGCCACGACGTCGCCCGGCACTACTACGTCAACGACGCCGGCCGCCAGATCGCCACGTTCACGTGGGCGTACGAGACGTTCGATGAGGCCGACCTCCCCGAGCCCGACCGCGACCGGGTCGAGTACGACCTCGTGCGCTACTACCGGAAGGGGAACCGGGTTCTGGAGGAGGGCGATCCCGAGGAGGTCGAACGCGCCGAGGAAGAGATCGAGGCCATCATGCGCGGCCTCGAAGAGGGCGACGAAGAGACCTACGAGCGCGTCTCCGAGGTCGTCGACGGCGTACTCGCGGGGATGCGGGAGTGTCTCTCCCGGCTGCCCGCGGAGTTCGACGAGTTCGTCAAGGAGACCCGGTTTCTCAGGGACGGCTCCGTCGAGGAACTCGTCTCCCGCCTCCGGGAACTCGACGCGGCCGTCTACGAGGAGGGCGCCTGGCAGCTCGACCTCCCCGACATCGAGAAGAACCTCGTCTTCCTGCGCTCCGACGGCACCAGCCTCTACGCCACCCGCGACCTCGCCCACCACGCGTGGAAGTTCGCGAACTTCGACCGGGCGGTGACGGTGCTGGGCGAGGACCACCGCCTGCAGGCCGACCAGCTCCGGACGACCCTGGACCTGCTCGGACACGACACGAGCCAGCTCGACCAGGTGTTTTACTCGTGGGTGAACCTCCCGGAGGGCGGGATGAGTACCCGCGAGGGGACGGGGGTCGACCTGGACGACCTGCTCGACGAGGCGATCGACCGCGCCCGCGAGGAGGTCGAGAAACGGCTGGACGACCGGATCCGCGACGACGATCTCGACGAGGACGACGTCGAGCGCATCGCCCGCCAGGTCGGCATCGGCGCCGTCCGGTACGACGTGGTCGCGACCCAGCCCACCAAGGGGATCACCTTCCGGTGGGAGGAGGCGCTCGACTTCGAGGCCCAGTCGGCACCGTACGTCCAGTACGTCCACGCGCGGTGCTGTGGGATCCTGGCCGAGGCCGACGTCCCCGCCACCCCCGGAGACGCCGACGCCGCGCTCCTCGATGCGCCCGCGGAGCGCGACCTGATCGAGACGCTCGCCCGGTTCCCGGCGGTCGTCGAGGAGGCCGCCGAGGACCTCCGGCCCCACCGCGTCGCCACCTACACCCGCGAACTCGCGGAGGCGTTCAACGCCTTCTACCGGGAGTGCCCGGTGCTCGACGCCGACCCGGACCTGCGGGCGGCCAGGCTCGCGCTCGTTTCCGGCTCGCGCCACGCCATGGCGAACGCCCTCTCCGTGCTGGGGGTCGAGGCGCCCGAGTCGATGTAGTCCGGTTTCGGTGGTGTCCCGTCCCGCGGTAACGACGAGGTGTCTTTGAGCTATCGGGACGTTTTTTAGTCCCCCGAGTGAGGACCCGACTATGGCAAGACAAGCAATCCGGATCGACGGCCTCACGAAGGAGTTCGGCGATGTCGTCGCGCTGCAGGACGTGAACCTGGAGGTCGAGGAAGGGGAGATCTTCGGCTTCCTCGGGCCCAACGGCGCCGGGAAGTCGACGGCGATCAACGTCATCCTAGATTTCATTCGCCCCACCTCGGGTTCGGTGACGGTACTGGGCCACGACGCACAGGCGGAGTCCCAGGCCGTCCGGGAACGGACGGGCGTTTTGCCCGAGGGATACGACGTGTACGACCGCCTGACCGGCCGCCAGCACCTGGAGTTCGCCATCGAGTCCAAGGGCGCCGACGACGACCCCGAGGCGCTCATGGAGCGCGTCGGCATCCCCGACGCCATCGACCGCAAGGCGGGCGGCTACTCCAAGGGGATGGCCCAGCGCCTCGTCCTCGCGATGGCGCTGGTGGGCGACCCGGACCTCCTCATTCTCGACGAGCCCTCGACGGGGCTGGACCCCAACGGCGCCCGCGAGATGCGCGAGATCATCCGCGAGGAGCGCGACCGGGGTGCGACGGTGTTTTTCTCCTCGCACATCCTCGAGCAGGTCGAGGCGGTGTGTGACCGGGTGGGCATCCTCCGGTCGGGCGAGGTGGTCGCGGTGGACTCGATCAGCAACCTCCGGGCCTCCGTCGACAGCGGGACGACGCTCACGGTCCGGGTCGACCGGGCGAGCGACGCCGCCGTCGAGGCCGCCCGCGGCGTCGAGGGCGTCTCGAACGCCCGCGCGGACGGTGACTCGATCGTCGTCCAGACGGAGGGATCGAAGACCGCCGTCCTGGAGGCCGTCGAGTCGGCGGGCGTCGAGGTGAGCGACTTCGCGACCGAGGAGGCGTCCCTGGAAGACCTGTTCGCCGCGTACACGACGGGCGACCGACCGACGCGCCGGTCGGACGAGGCCGCGAGCGAGGAGGTGGACGCATGAGCTTCGTCACCGTCGCGAAAAAGGAGTTCCAGGACTCCGCCAGGTCGCGCTGGCTGTGGGTGGTGACCGTGCTGTTCGTCCTGTTTGCGGCCGGGGTAACGTATTATAATACGGGGATCACGGGTTCGGAGGATCCGTCGACAGTCGGCCTTCTCTTCTCTATGCTGTTCCCCGCGACCTTGTTCATCCCGATCATCGGCCTGATGGTCGGATACAAGGCCGTCGTCGGAGAGCGTGAGTCGGGGACGCTGAAACTCATGCTTTCGCTGCCCCACAAGCGAGGGGACGTCGTCGTCGGGAAGTTCCTCGGACGATCCCTGTCTCTGACGGTCGGCATCGTCATCGGATTCGCCGTCGCGATCCTCGTTTTCGTCACGCAGACCACGAGTTTCGACGTAGTCGCATACCTCTCCTTTCTACTCCTCTCGCTTCTCTATGGCCTCGTCTTCGTGAGCATCGGGGTCGGGATCTCGTCGCTGATCGCGACCTCCTCTCGTGCGATCGGCCTCGCGATCTTCGCGTACATCATGCTCGTTTTCCCGAACCTCTGGGCGTTCATTCCGACCATTCTACGGTGGGTGACAAACGGGTTCAGTCTCGATTTGACCACGGAACCCCCCGGGTGGGCGCAGTTCTTCTCGGTCCTCTCGGCCAACAGTGGGTTCTCAAGTGCGTCGCGCGCGCTTATCGACTTCGAATCGCTCTCTGGAGTCGCCCAGGAAACGCCGGACGAGTTCTACCTGCAGGACTGGTTCGGACTCGTCGTCCTTCTCGCGTGGCTGATCATCCCGCTCGCGCTGTGTTACGTCCGGTTCGAAAGAGCCGATCTGTCGTAATCTTCCTCGCCCGTCGCTCTTTTAATCATCCCTGACCCGTCACGCCAGCCTCAAGCCGCTCAAACGTCTACTCCGCAGTGATGGACGCCGCAGCGGTCCGCGAACGCGCGAGCGACCTCCCCGACGAGCCCGGCGTCTACCAGTTCCGCGACGGCGATCAGGTTCTCTACGTCGGCAAGGCCGTCTCGCTTCGCGATCGCGTCCGGTCGTACGCCGACCCGCGCAGTCCCAGGATCGCAAGCATGGTCGAACGGGCCGGCGAGATCGAGATCGCCGTCACCGACACCGAGACCCAGGCGCTCCTGCTCGAAGCCAACCTGATCAAGCGGCTGGCGCCCCGGTACAACGTCCGGCTGACCGACGACAAGTCCTACCCCCTCGTCCAGCTCACGGACCACCAGTTCCCCCGGATCGAGATCACCCGCGATCCCGAGGACGACGCCACGGTGTTCGGTCCCTACACCGACAAGGGTCGCGTCGAGACCGTCCTGAAGGCGCTCCGGGAGCAGTTCGGGCTCCGGGGGTGTTCGGATCACAAGTTCGCCGGGCGGGACCGGCCCTGCCTGGACTACGAGATGGGGCTGTGCACCGCCCCCTGCACCGGCGAGATCGGCGAGGCGGCGTACCTCGACGACGTCGCGTCGACGAGGCGGTTCCTGGAGGGCGCGACGGGCGTGCTCGCGGGGCCGATCGAGGCCGAGATGAAGGCGGCCGCGGCGAACCAGGAGTTCGAGCGCGCCGCGAACCTCCGGGATCGGCTCGAAGCCGTGGAGGCGTTCCACGAGGGCGGGTCGGCGGCGATCCGGTCGAGCGACGGCCGGCGGATGGACGCCCTGGGTGCGGTCGTCGAGGGCGATCGGGCCGTCGTCGCCCGCCTGCGGGCGGAGGGCGGCCAACTCGTCGAGCGCGACCGGCACGCGCTGGACGCGCCCGGCCCGGGCCATGGTGACGAGGTCGGCGATGGCGACGAGGTCGCTACCGGTGACGAGATCGGCGACGACCCCACCGACGGCGGGGCGGTCCTCGCGGCCTTCGTCCCGCAGTTCTACGCCGAGCGCGAGTTGCCCGACGCGCTCGCGCTCTCACACGGTCACGGCGACGACGAACTCGCGGCGTGGCTCGACCGCGAGGGCGTCGAGGTCTCGGTCCCGGGCGCCGGACGGGAGGCGACGCTGGTCGACCTCGCGCTGAAGAACGCTCGCCGGAGTGACCCGTCCCGGGACGGCACGGGGGCGCTCGCCCGGGCGCTCGACCTCGATTCGGCGGCCCGGATCGAGGGGTTCGACGTGAGCCACGCCGGCGGGGACGCCGTCGTCGGCAGCGACGTGCTGTTCGTCGACGGCGAGCCCGAGAAGTCGGGATACCGCCGGAAGAAACTCCCCGAGCGAAACGACGACTACGCGAACATGCGCGAACTGATCGCGTGGCGCGCCCGGCGGGCGGTCGAGGGCGGGGACGACCGTCCCGATCCGGACCTCCTCCTTATCGACGGCGGCGCGGGCCAGTTGGAGGCCGCCCGGTCGGCGCTCCGGGAGGCCGGGTGGGCGGTCCCGGCGGTCGCGCTCGCGAAGGCCGAGGAGACGGTGATCACGCCCGATGGCCCCCGGGACTGGCCGGCCGACGCGCCCCAGGTCCGGCTGCTCCGGCGGGTCCGCGAGGAGGCCCACCGGTTTGCCGTCCAGTACCACCGCGGCCTGCGCGATACGGTCTCGACCGTCCTCGACGGTGTCGAGGGCGTCGGTCCCGAGCGGCGGCGGCGCCTCCTCCGGCGGTTCGGGTCCGTCGAGGGGGTCCGGGCGGCCTCGGTCGAGGAACTCGCCGGGGTCGAGGGGATCGGCCCCGGGACGGCCGAGCGCGTCGCCCGGGAACTGTGACCGCCCCCCGACAGCCGAAAAGCCAAGAGCCATTACGTTCTCGCCGCAAGCGCGACCATGGCAACCGCGTCGCTTCGCGACCGGGCGCGCGAACGCCCGCGGGCGATCACTGCCGTCGTTTCCGTCGTCGGCTACGCGCTCGTGATCGCCGCCTTCGCCGGCGCGATCCCGATCCCCGAGATCGACGAGGGGACGGTCAACCTGCTCGGGGACCTCATCGCCGTCGTCAACACCGCCGCGCTCGCCTCCCTTTTGCTCGGCGTTCGGTTCATCAGGCGCGGCGAGGTGGCGAAACACCGCGCCGCGATGCTCACCGCCTTCGGCCTGATCATGCTGTTTCTCGTTCTCTATCTCACGAAGGTCGGCGGCGGGTTCGAGAAGTCGATCGTCATCGACGAGAGCCATCTCCTCGGGGCATACCGGGGTATCATCAGGCCCGTCTACCTCGGAATGCTCGCGGTCCACGTCCTCCTGTCGGTCGTCTCCGTGCCCGTCGTCCTGCACGCCGTCGTGCTCGGGCTCACCCACGACCCGGGCGAACTCCGGGGCACGATTCACCCCACGGTGGGGCGGATCGCGGTGGCGGCCTGGTCCGTCTCGCTCGCGCTGGGCGTGATCACGTATTTTATCCTGAACCACGTGTACGCCTACGACGCCGTCCGGCGCGGCGCGGTCCTGCTCGTCGCGTTCGGTGCCCCCCGGCGTCGCGGGTGATCCGGGACGATCCCGCCTTACGCCTCCGCGACGCGAACCGCGTGCGTTCGGGTCACCTCGGCCACGTACCGTCCGGCGACGTACCGCGTCGTGGCCTCGACGCCGTACTCGCCGCCTGCGGAGGCCGGAACCGTCACGTCCCACGCCGCCCCGCGTCCGGTCTTTTGGGGGAGCGTTTCGGTGTGTGTGCCACGGACCGGTTCGATCGTCCAGTCCGGCGGCGACGGCGCGAGCGCCACCTCGACGCCCGTCACCTCGAACAGGTACGGGTTGTGGACCGTTCCGGCGACGGTCGTCGTCGTCCCCGCCGGTATCTCGGGTGGGACGGCGTCGAATTCGAGCAGGTGTTCCGGTTCCGTACAGATCGCTCCCGTGTCGTCACATTCGTCGGCCGGAACGAGCGTTGACGTGGGCGACGACGGCCCCGCGGACGTCGACGGTGGAGGAGACGTCGTCCGGGGCACAGAGGGGGAAGCCGGCGTCGGAGTCCCGATCGTGGTTGGCGTCCCGGTCGTTGTGGACGCCCCGGTAGACGGACGCCCTGAGGAGGACTGCAGTGAGGCGTTCGGGGGATCTGTCTCCGGCTGCTCGGTTGCCGGGTCGCTCGAGGCGCCGCCGAGACAGCCCGCGAGCCCGACGCTCCCGGCGATCGCGATCGATCGCAGCAGATCGCGCCTGGCGGAGGGCATCAGGGATACCGTCGGTGTACGCCCGCCAAACTGAAAAGCTTCGTCCCGGCAGGGTCACTCCTCGAGCCACGCGATCCGGACGCGGTCGCCCTCAGCGACGCCGTGGCGGGTCGTCCAGTTGTAGGGGGCCTCGATCGTCCACTTGCCGGAGCCGCGGTACTCGGTGTAGGGCGGGGACTCGGTCTCGGCGTGGTAGATCCGGGTGATCCGGCGATCCTCGGAGACGAAGATCACGTCGATCGGGAACGCCATGTCCCGCATGACGATGCTGTGGTTGCCCGCGTTCTCGTGGACGAACAGCATGCCCTCGTTTTCCCCCAGCGAGTCGGTGTTGCTCAGGCCGACGTACCGCTCCCGGTAGGAGGCAGCCACCCGGACGTCGAGGGTGCCGCGCTCGGCGCCGGTTTCGTCAGTGATCGTCACCGTCGTGTGCTCCGGTGTGCCGGCGTGTCGGGCCTCGTCGAGGACGAACGCGCCGAGGACGACGGCGCCGAGAATGAGAAGGAAGACGGCGAGTTTCCGGGCGGCATCGCGGAACACGGGCACTGTAAGCGAGCCGAGACGGTAAAGGTTATTCCGTGTGCTCCGCTGTGCCCGAACGGGGGTTCGTGGTCTAGCGGTCATGACACGGCCCTTACAAGGCCGCGACGGCGGTTCAACTCCGCCCGAACCCATCTGGGTTGCGAGCGTTTCGTAACTTCCCTGTTTTCGCGCCCGTTGAGCGCTGTACTGATTTATTCCTTCAGTTTTGAAGGCGGACGAATCAGCGCCAATCTTCCTCAGTATGCGATGACCGATGGTGGGCGCGACATTCATGAGCCTGATGAATAGCATCTCGACCCACGCGTGCTGTCGATAATCGTCCGGTTGGTCATGCGACCGGCTGCCGATCGGCGGCGCCGGACTTGACCGTTTAGGCGTGTTCAAGAACGTAAAGATCCACGAGATGATTCATTGGAAGAGTCGTTCGATTGACTGTCGGACGACCGCCACGTCAACATTAATCAACGATGCCGTTCGATCGTAGAGGTCCTCTTCGATAGCCCCCTCGAAGCCGGCTCGGTCCCCCTGGGTAAGCAGTTCCCGGACTGCTGTTTTAATCTCGCCGTAGTCGGTGACATACCAGAGGAGCGCGTGAAGATCAGCGAGATCTTTCAGGCGTTTGTGACTCTTGTCCCGTTCCGGGAACGCTCGGATCTTCATTGCTGCGAGAGTCGCGGGTGGTACGATCCGAACAGCATCCGAAACATCCCAGTCGACGTACCTGGCGAGTTGATCGCCGGTTGTATCGCCGAACACCGGTTCGAGCAGGGGTTCGGCGGGTGGTCGAAACCCGAACCGATCTTCGAACGCATCAAGTTTCGCCGTGTCAGGGATCATGTCGATGTCTACGCGGAAGATCCGATGTGGTGGTAGGTCACTGGCCTCCGAATCGTCGAGCCGTTCGCCAGTCTCGCGGTGAAATTGCTGGTAGAAGCCGAACCGGCCACGATCGTAATCGAGGTCGTTCTGGATACGTTTGAGTGTTGTCGCGACCGGTGTGTCATCGAGTTCTTCGGGCGTCCAGCCCGGGTCAACATGGACCCCGATGTCGATATCCCGGGACCCGATGTACCCGCGGCCATGCTGTGACTGGAACGAATCGGTAACGTGAATGTGGACGGCCCAGCCGCCGAGTAGACAGACCGGTGGTTCGGCCACGGAGAGAACATCCTGAAGCTCGCCCCGCGAGTGGGCGGTCACCGAGTCGGCGTACTGACTGCGATCGGCTCTACTCATCGGTTAGTCCGTGGTGTCGATTCATGAGCCGATTAGCGGCCTCGACAGCTGGACCGTCGGCGTCGAGTAGATCGACGATTAGCTGTGGGATAGAGACCGTTGTGACTCCCTCGACGGTCTGGGCATTGTAAAACACGTGTTCGTCGGTCGCGCGGAGTTCAGTGTTGCCGCCACCGATGAACCCAGTCTCCTCGACGAGGGTAAGCCACGATTCGATATCGCCTTCTCGCACGTAGATCGCGGTCGTGGACGGAAACAGGAACCCCTGGTGAACCTGTTCGGCCTCGTCAGTCGTGAGTGCGTATTCGAGCCCGGCGTCGCGGATGTGATCGAGCGGTTGCTGGAGCGACACCTGTACCGTGTTCGGCTGGATACGGGATTCTCGCCACCGTTCGTAGAGGCCTTGAGGGTCCAGTACCCTCGTCTTTTCGACTAGCCCGTCGGCAGCTAGCTGGTCGAAGTAGTCGTATCCCCACGATGTGGAGACGTCGGCCCGCTGTGTAAGTTCGTAGCGACTGAACTGGCCGTCGGGATGATTGAGGAGCACGCGATGGATCCGCTCCTTCTTGAAGCCGCGTTCCCTGTCCGGCTTCTGCAATAGCATCATGCCTAGGTTATCGTGCTCACTTATATAACTAACCGGAATTCCGTTTATCGGGTTTACTTATATAGTCTACCGGAATATCTGCTTGGTGCTATTGGAGGTGTCGCTCAGAACTGATACCGAGTCGTCTCACCCCCATCCGTTCCTGAGAACATCTCCGCGTCCATGGCGTAGCTCTCGGGCAGGTCCTCGATGTCGATCCTGAGGATGATCGGGTGAACGCAGTCAACCCTCTCCGCCACGCGCGGGATGGCGTCGGATTGCTGCTCGGTCAGGGTCTTCTTCTCCCCGGACTTCACCTCGACGGGATAGTAAACCGAGAGTGAGTGTTCCGATCGTTCGGCCACCCAGTCGAGCAGCGCGTAGTGCTCTTCCGCCACTTCGTCTCGACGGAACTCGACGCCCCACTCGGACTTGAGAAAGAAGTCCGGGCGCCAACTGATGTCGTCCGGAACGGGAACCGGAAGCTCGTCGGTCCAGCAGTAGCGCGTGATGTCGGCCATCGAAACCCGGACTCTCGTACGGATCAGGCTCCGATAGCACTCTCGGGTGTGCTCTTCGACGAGTGTCTCCAAACACTCCGGCGGGTGTTTGTGCAAGCCGGCCGCGAGGGTTTCGGCGAGCCGTCCTCGGTCCTGCCGGCCGAGTTCGTACCGCTGCATACGTCACACCTCCTCCAGGAATCCCCGGCGCTGTTCGAGCTTCTGGTCCTCGGTGCGACAGTCGTAGTGCTTTTTGAGCACGTCCCGGCTGACGTTCATCCGGCCGCTGACGACCTCGACGGGCACGTCCTCGGCGAGATAATAGGTGATACTCCCGCGCCGGATCGCGTGTGGACTGACTGAGTCCTCGCACTTCGGATCGGAGTCACTGGAACAGCCCTTGCAGTACTCGTTCCGGAAGCAGGGGGCAGTGATTTCGTACACGTGCCGTCGGAGGGTGGCCCGCGACATGCGCCCCTGTCTGGAGGCGAACAGCGGCGCGCGCCCGTACTCGTCGGTGACGTCCCTTCGCCTGCGATCGACGTACTCGTCGACGACAGCAGCCAACTCGGACGTGATCGCGACGGGGCGTTCGCCGCGCGACCCGTTCTTGAGGTTGGTGTCGCGATCCGGTCGATGCCGGAGGAGGACCCGTTCCTCACGGATTTCGACGTCGGGAACGTCAACGCCCCGCACGGCGCCCAGGCGCATCCCGGTTTCCCACAGCAGCGCGAAGAGGACGTGATCCAGCGAGGCGTAGTGGAACCTGTCGAGGTACGCGAGGATCTCCTTTGCGGTGTCCGGTTTGATGATCTCGTCTGCGCGTTGCTCCGGGGGACTCACCCGCGGGATCATGACCTTCTCGTGGAGCTCCGTCTGGACCGCTTCGATGGAGGCACACCACTTGAGAAACACCCGGGTCGCACTCATGTACTTGTTCAGCGTCAGGACGTTGATGTCGCCGGCTTCCTTGCGCCAGAGTCGGAGTTCCTGGATGTCCCGCCCGGTCAGGTCGTTGAGGTTGTCGACGCCGTTCTCTTCACACCACTCCACCAGACTCTCCGTCTGGTAGCTGTGATCGCGCACTGTCGCCTCGGTGTACGCGGTCCGCTTGTGGTCGAGGTACAGTTCGCGTGCTTTGCGCGGTTCGATGGGTTCGAGCCCGGATTGTTGCGTTGTCATCTGTCTCACGGAACCCCGTGAGAAGCCCTGAAGCGCCCGAAATCCGGCGGGAACGGGTCGATCGCAGGACGCGATTTTTCCGCCCGAACCCACTGATTTTGCGCCGAACATCGTGAGGCGCAAATCCGTTCGTGAGAGCGGAGTTGAACCGGACAAAACGATCCGGTTATGTACCGCGGCACGCTTGTCCCGGGAAGAGACGGATGCAACGCGAACTGTTGAAATCGAAGCTCCACCGGGTCCGGGTGACCGAGACCGACCTCGCATACGAGGGGAGTCTCACGCTTGACCCCGCCCTGCTGGAGGCCGCCGACATCGCCCCCTACGAGAAGGTCCAGGTGGTCAACGTCACGAACGGCGAGCGCCTCGTCACCTACGCGATCGAGGGCGAACCGGGGGAAGGCGAAGCCTGCCTCAACGGCGCCGCCGCCCGCCTCGGGGAGGTCGGCGACGTCGTCATCGTCCTTTCCTTCGGGTTCTACGACGCCGGCGACGAGCACGACCCCCGGATCGTACACGTCAACGACGACAACGCCGTCACCGACATCGAGTGACGCGCCCGGATCCGGGCGCGCGTGACGGGTCCCGCCGACGCCGTCACCGGACGAAGTACGGGTCGGCGTCGGGGATGAACCGCCCGAGATCGACCATCTGTTCGTAGTCACGTGCGCGGAGCGCCTCGATCGTCTCGACCAGGCGCTCGTCGTCGCCGTCCTCCCACCCGTGGGGATCGGCGATCGGCACGACGAGAAAACCCCGGCCGCGGACCTCCATCGCGTGGAGGTCGTCCATGTCGAACGTGAGCCGGTGGGCGGCGGCGGTGTACTCCTCGATCACGTGACGCGTCGCCCGCTCGCCGACCGGCAGGAGGACGTGGGCGCTGATGGCGCGCAACTCGGCGTCGAAGAAGCGCTCGAACTCGGCGTAGTCCCCCGGCGTCGGCGTCTCGCCGTCGGGCACACAGCAGAGATACCGGTAGGAGAGGTACGTCCGTCCGGGGTCGATCGCGTCGCCGTCGTAGTCGACCAGTCCCGCCCGGTCCAGGGTTTCGAGGAGGCGCTCGCCCGCCGGGGATCCGGTGAACGGGACGCCCGTCTCGGCGCCGCCGTGGACGCCGGGGTGGTCGCCGACGACGTGGAAGTCGGCGTTGGCGTCGCCGTAGCCGAACACCGCCCGGCGGTCGGTGTCGTCGCCACACCGGCACGGACAGGGCGGGCGCATGCCGAAGGGGTTGCTCGTTTCCCGCGTGACGTTCCGCACGCGAGGACGGTATTCCGTGCGGGAGTATATCGCTGTTGGAACGCGACGACCGATACCCTATTGGGCCGGGCGCACACAGGTCGGGGACATGATCGACGAGACCGTCGAGGAGATCCGCGAGATGCAGACCCACAGTTCCTCGGTCGTCGCGGTCAGGGCCGCCCGCGCCTTGGAGGAGTTGCTCGACCGGGAGTTCGCCACTGTCGAGGAGTTCGAGCGCGACCTCGAACGCAACAGCAGCGCGCTCCAGCACGCGAATCCATCGCACGCCTCGCTGTGGTCGACCCAGCGCCGGATCGTCGAGGAGGTAACGGGAGGAGACGCCGGGACCGTCGAGGAGGTCAAGACCGCGACCGCCGCAGTCATCGACCGGGTGGTCCGGGAGGTCGAGCGCTCGAAGGCCCGGGCCGCCGAAACCGTCGCGCGCGAACTCGCCGACGCCGGGACCGTCCTCACCCACGACTACTCGACGACGGTCATCGAGGCGATCGAACTCGCGACCGGCGACGGCGCGGAGCTCTCGGTGTACGTCACCGAGGCCCGCCCCCGGTTCCAGGGCCGACGGGCGGCGCGGACGCTCGCGGACGTCGAGGGCGTCGACACCAACCTGGTCGTCGACAGCGCGGCCGGGCACTACCTCGAGGAGTGTGACCTCGTCGTCGTCGGCATGGACTGCATCGTCGAGGACACCCTGTACAACCGCGTGGGGACCTACCCCCTGGCGGCGACTGCCGACGACGCCGGCGTCCCCTTCGTCGCCGCCGGCGCGAGCACGAAGCTGATCGACGGGGGGTTTCGCTTCGAGAACGACTTCCGGTCGCCGACGGAGGTCCTGCTCGAACCCGCGGAGGGCTTCGCGGTCCACAACCCGGCCTACGACGCCACGCCGATCAGGCTGGTCGACCGGGTACTCACCGACGAGGGCGTCGAGGAGTTCTGAACTCCTACATGTACATGCGCTCTTCCGGCCGCTGTTCCTGCTTCGTGGCTTCGAGGCGTTCGGCGAGTTCGCCGTAGTACTGCTCGATCTCGGCGGCGAACCCCTCCAGGTCGGCGGTGTCGATGTCGAGTCCGTAGACGGACCGGACCGCGTCGACGAGCCGGAGCGCCGCCTCCACGTCGGGGGTCTGGGCGTGGACGGGCGTGACGAACACGCCGACCCCGAGGTCCGAATCCAGCCCCCTGGCCATCAGGCTCGCGTTCACGCCGTCGAGAAAGCCGTTACCCATCGGGGGGATCTCGACCCCGTCGAGGCGGTGTTCGCGGTAGTCGTCGGTCGCAACGTGGAAGGTGCGGTGGTCCTCGGGCCCGTGGGCGACCGGCACCCCCGAGAGGACGGCGATCTCGTCGACGTCCGCTCCCTCCGTCCAGGAGAGCACGGCGTCGGCGAAGGGATCCGCCGCCAACACCGGGACGAACAGCTCGTTGACGAGCACCGTGACGTCGAGGTCGGGCCGGGAAAAGAGTCGGGAGTGGTGGCGCGGTCGGCCGTTCTCGAAGGGCGTGATGGAAGGGAGTGATCCGGCGGTCACGTGGCCGGTCTCCTCCAGGTCGAGGTGGTCGACGACGTAGTCGACGGCGGTCAGCCCGGCGAGGCCGAAGGCCGAAAACCCCGCGAGCAGTGTCTCGGAGGCCTTGGTTTCGTGTGTGATCGCGAACGTGGGGGAGGGAGTCGGTGGGGTCGACATGGCCCTCCGTACGGTCGACCCGACCTTAACCGTTGTCGGGGCGCGGGGTCGCGCCGTCGGCGCGTCGACCCCCGTGGAGGTCCCGCTCGTGAGCGTAGTCGACCAGCACCTCGTACTGTGACCGTCCGGTTCGCTCGACCGGATCGCGTCCCGTCAGCGTCGGGAACTCCCCGTCGGTGTAACACAGGTAGTCGCTCGTGGCGAGCGTGTAGGTTTCCCCGGGATCGATGGCGGCGCCGTCGACCACGATCTCCCCTCTGCTCGCGTCGCTCTCCGCAACCCCGCTCGCGTGGCCCATCCACCGGTCGTCGGGGACCGGATCGAGCGCCCGCCCGTCGCGTTCCGCGAGGACGGCCCGGAGTTCCCGCCCCGACAGTTCGACGACCACGACGGGCTCCTCGAAGGGGATCACGGAGACGAGATCAGCGACGGTCACCTCGCCCGCGAGCGG